>Ga0209443_1000655_pt1 | contig 23167 bp, 32 predicted proteins | sample LauGreBMM110DCMD_2_FD_187571 | JGI IMG/M metagenome (GOLD analysis project Ga0209443, IMG submission 187571) | Freshwater lake microbial communities from Lake Michigan, USA - Su13.BD.MM110.DCMD (SPAdes) (version 2) | ecosystem: Environmental > Aquatic > Freshwater > Lake | place: Lake Michigan... | reverse complement strand
TTATCGGGTGGCCTTAAACCGTGAACAAGGCACGCTTCTTCAGATTGGTGATTATTAACATACCAGTGCTCTTGCGTGTGGGGAGGCATAGCATCAAAAGTAAAATTATACCTTTCCGCCACTATATGATCAACGTCTTTTTGAGAGGGCCAATTATCATAAGCCTCCCAGATATGAATTTTATCTATTAATGGATGATTTTCAAAAATTGGAGATAGCGAGGAGTATTTTTGATTTATTCCGAAATGCAATTCGCATCCCGGAAATCTTTCTTTTAAAGCTCTGCAAGCAACTGTGTTGATGCACAGGTCTCCATATTGCCCTTGATTAAATCCAATGTATTTCATTATAAATTAATAGATGTGTGAGGCGGAATATTTTTAAAATTTTCGTGTTCTTTACGCCAAACCATTTGACAATGATTCCAATTTTTGTTCTCTAACACAAATACTTCTTGAAAAAAAGACTTATCATGAATTTTGTGACTTATTATTTTAAAAGCCATTTGGTGTAAAAATCCAATAAAATTTTCAACAGGATAAAGTAAGCTTGGATATATTGTGTTGTGTTGAGTTTTTATATTAGGGACGCTTAAATATAAAATACCGTCTTCTTTTAATAATTTTTTTATTTCCATCAAACAATGATATGGATTGGTTAGATGCTCTAAAGTCTCAAAGCAAAAAACATAATCAACTTTTTTTGACAACTTATCCGCAAAAAAATCATAAGAAAGATCAACCTTGTGATATTCAAAATTTATAGATATATCAGCGCCGTCAAATCCAATAAATATATTGTTTTGATTTTTAGGAAGCCTTTGGAATATTGGTCCATATCCGCATCCAGCATCTACAATTGTAGAGTCTTTAATTTCGTTCAACAATAAATCTTCTATCAAATAAGAAAACCTTTTTTCATGGCTTTTTTCATAGTCAGAAACTTGTTGGGTTAAATAAAAATCTGTGATTGATTTGTCTAATTTCATTTTTATATATTAATATTGCTCAGTCCTTCGTTTCTGTTTAAATTAAAACATATGGCTGTTTCTTCTCCTGTAGGTTTTTTGTCATTTATAAGAACTCTGACGCCTCCGCCTATGCCCATTATTAATTTATCGTATTTTAATAATGCGTTTTTTAATTGTTTTTTTGTAATTTTTCTTTCACTCTCTCTCCTGCCTGTGACTAGTATAATATTGTATCCATTGCTTTCCCATTTTTGAAATTGATTTTTGACTCCTTCAAGGATTTCTATGTTCTCTTTGGATCTGGAATCTAAATCTAATCCATAATGTTTAAATAAAACTCCATCTATATCGCAAAAAATTGTTTTAGCTCTTGAATCTTTCATACAATTCATGCAGCCTCAAAGTTATTTTGTTTTTTATTATTCTATCTATGTCTGGCCTAAGTCGATTTTTTATTTCATTTATGAATTTTTTATCTGATAGTACATAATGACCACAAATGTTTATTGTTTTGATTTTATTTTTATTAGGATCAAAATCTTTGTCAACCCATTTTTGCCATTTTTTAGATTCATTACATATTTCAAAAAATCGCTCTAATAAATCAGTATCTAATATTTCAGTAAGATATATATTAGTTTCTATTTGACCAAATTCTGGGGCAAGATTGATAGAGAGCAATCCTTTATCAAATTTTTGATATATTAATTTTGTTTGAAGATAGTCTCCATTATGTTCTTTGGATATCAAGTTGTATTTATTGCAAACTTTTATCATCTTTTCTAGTCTGATTTCATCATATTGCCCCAGATTTTCGTTATATGCTAAAGAAGTGCCGCATTGAATAACTGCAAATTTTATGCGGTTAAATTTTTTTTCGTTAAGAGAGCTTTTTAGAAATAAAATTAATTTTTCTAAATCTTCTGATTCGTATTTGAATATAGACTCTTCTGTGCCAATTTCATATGCTACAGACTGATTGGCGTCGTAACAAATATCTATATATTTTTTAGTTAACTCGCATCCATGATTAAAATTTTTGGCGATTTTCCATGGGTCTATATGGATATATTCAAAATATTTGCAATCATTTAAAATAGAATCTATACCATCGTCAAAGCAAGATCCTTGATTAGGCCCAGCATGATCTCGTTTGATGCTTATATTTTTACTCTTTGATTTAACGTATTCAGAAAAAGATTTAGTTGTCCAACCGTTTGAGTACCCATCGGAAATGTCCATCTGCCTTCTAGAAGGAATAAAACACATGCCTATATTATACCTATTAGAAAAATCAATGCATGCGTCAACTATATTTTTTGATAAAGGCCCTATTCCAAAATGGTATTTATTTACGTTGTAATTCATATAATATTTCTATTGCTTTACTTAAGAAAATTTTTCCATATTTTTCTTTATGTAATGGCGCTATATTTAAAAAAGATAAAGCAGTTATCAATTTGATTGTAGAAACGTCGTATTTTGAAATCCAATCTTCGTAGTGTATTTTAAAATCATTTAATGATTTTGGAATTTCGTATTTATATTCTATAGAATCAGTTTCAATAAATTTTATTTTGTCTTCTTGATTAAATAAATCAAATGGGAAAATGCAACCGCAATATAATTTAGATAAATCATAATACAAATCTCCAAATTTAGTTTCTCCAGCAAAAGAGCTTCTCCAATCTATGTAATGATATCGATCTTTATCGTCTACTATTACATTATCAAAATGCAAGTCTCCATGGAAATGATCATATAAAGGTTTTTTAATTTTATTCCTTATTAGTAAACTGGAGTAATCTATTTTTTCTAGAAGACTATCTAAAGATGGATAACTAATTTTATTGATGGTAAGAGAGTCAGAAAAATATTTGCCACCATACTTTGCCTTAAATTTTTTAATTCGATTTTGAGTTTTATTAATATAGAAAAACTTTATAAGATTTTGATCTATATCGTAAAAATTTGATTTAGAAATGATGTTTTCTAAAAAAATTAAAAATTTACAATAGGTTTCATAGCTATTCTTTTGGTATAAATTTAAACCGTCAATCCAATCGTATTTAATAAAATAGTTTCCTTTACCAGTGATAAAGGGAACTTGTTTTGATAAAATCTCTGATCTTTCTATTTTTTTACAATTTTCTTCTTGGTTAGCGGTAAATTTAAGTATGCTTTTATTAACAAAATAAGTAACATCATAAATATCTTTTTCGCTTACTATTGAATTCTTATCGAAATGTTTTTTAGTTATAGACAAAGATTCTAAATTACCAGTATCAAACCATTTCAATTTTTTAATTTCTATTGATTGATACGCGGATGGATTTGCCCACGCTTTTAATAGTTCAAAATTTAAAGAGTTCTTTTCTAATTCGTCCCAGAAAATTTTATGATTAAAAATTCCAGCTAGCCCTATAAAAGCGTCTGCACTTTTTGTTTCTTTATTCTTTCGATTAACAGATGAGACACATTTTTCATCGACTGAAGAAACTGTAGCGTATTGATGAGCTTCATTTGAATGGCATACTCCAATCCAATCATTATCTAAATCAGGCAATTTGCAATCAATGAGAGTGTCTACAGAGATTAAATAAAATGGGTTCTGAAGATGTTCTTTGCATTGCCATGCAGAATAACCGGGATCTGTTTCAGGATTTTCCCATTTTTCAACTTCTACAAATTTAAAGCTTCTATCTGGATGTGCCAAGTTGCAATATTCTATTAGAGAATCTTTTTCGTATCCAACAGCAATTACTATCTCTGATTTTTTTGGAATATAATTTATTATATGAGATATGGCGGCTTGATTATCTATTGGAACCAATCCTTTATTTTTATATTTAGTTTGTTCTTCCAGTCTACAACCAATTCCTGCGCTTAATATTAGCACAGATGGGCAAATCTTTTTATGCTCTTCTTCTATTCTGCCATTTTTTCTGTTTGTATCGTCATCAATTCTTATGACGTCGTCAACTTCTGGAGTGGAAACTTCTTGTAAAATTAAATCAGTAATCGCTATTATTCTATGTTTTCTAGGAGGGATTACGTTGAAAAAATCTCCATCTTTTTTAATGGTTTTTTCTACGATTCCATTTTCGTTTTCTAGCCACACCTCAGCGGTTCCTGAAATTATATAATTTGTTTCTATTTTCTTTTCGTGGTATTGATAGCTAGTTTTATAGTCTTTATTTATATAGATTCTTTTATAACAATATCTATCATTTAACTCAAGCCACTCTTCTTTGCCCCAAGGTTTTTCGACTATTTTCATATTTTTATTGATTTCTATACCCAATCTTAATATATTTTTCTTCTAAGTCAAGCTCAGCCCTATTGTAGGTATGTTCTGGAGTTTGCCAATGCCTGCAATGAGGAGCGGTCATCACTTCTTTGTGGGCTAAATTTCTTCCAGTTAATAACTCTTCTCTGATATATTTTTCGCTTTTATCTAAAACTTCTGAAATTTTATTTTTCCAAAAATAAGGTATGTCTTCTATCATTTTTCTATCATCTGGAGCGTCTGAAACACCAGCGCTAAAATAATGTTTACTTACAGGATCTATATTGTAAAATTTATTTTTCCTGCCGTTGCAGTAGTTTATTTTAATATCGTCTTGGAAAAATCCATCTGGTATTTTCAAAAAAGGACAATAAGATAATGGCATTTGAACATGGAAATACGTATCGAAATGTCTTCCCATTTCCCTGAGAGGAGTTAACCTTTTAACTTTTGGATGTTCTTTTTTAGATTTAAATTTATGATTTCCTAATACTGGATACCATCCGCATAAAATAGAATCAGTCCTCCTAACAAAAGTGTTTCCCATATCTTCCAAACCAAAAAACACATGTTGAAAAAACACATTATTAACAATTTGAATAGCATCAGCTATCAGCATCTCAGATTCCCAAAATAAATTATGTTCTTTAAATGGCACTGCTCTTTTAGAAAAATTATAAATTAAAGATATAGATTCCGGCCAAGAAGTAAAATGGAGTGTGTTTATCTGGTCTTTTGGCCATTGATTAATTATATCAAGACCTTCATACAAGCCATTTAATTCGTAATCAGTGAATATATGGTCATGATTTCCAGAATACATTATCAAATCGTCAGTGGTCAAAAGAGGAGAATTCTCCAATGCTTTTTGCCATTCTGATTGTATTTGCAAACTGTAGTTGTAAAAAGTAATTTTTTTACCGTTAAAAATTTTATCAATATACTCTCGTAGCTCGCTTTCTCTATGCTTAAAATCATTATCTAATTCACAGAATATAATTACTTCATTTATTCTATCCCAGCAAGCGTAGCTCGCCAATGCGTATTTAAAAATGTCTAAAGTGTCGGCTGTATTGGGGTGGCCTTCTCTTCTTTTCTTGGTTATAAAAAGATTAAAAAATAAAATCATAATATTTAATTTTATTATTTCATCTTATAGTCTCTATTTCAAACAAATGATGAGACTTTCTAGATTTTCCTTTCTCAAAAAGATCTGGCCTTAAAATATCGTCATCTGCATTTCCAAAAAGTTGAATCCAGTCTTGATTGAATCCTTCTTTCGCTAATTTATACATGGTTAATTTTTCTGACCCCGGCTTGTATATATTTAATTTATCTAATTCGTGATAGCAGTCAGCTATAACATCCATCCATTTAGGGCTAGTATAGAACAAATAGTCATTTATTTGAGGGGCTCCAGCTCCATTATTATCTTTTCTAAAATGATGAGTCCAAAGAGAATCTTCAGTTACCATTTCTGCAAATTCTTTTTTAAAAGGGCTATTAAGTCTTACGTCAGGCCTGTGGCAAATTATAACATCATATTTTATATTGTTTTCTTGTTGATATTTTTTTCGAATCTCGTTTACTCTATGTCTAGATGTAAAATGAGGAATCATTGTCATTAATGGTTGATAATTATAACTCAGGTCTTCAATAGCGTAAGCATTTGGTTTATATAAATTAACATACTCTTCGCATGACCCATCTGTCGTTACGTCTGGCCTTTCTCTTCCGTTTAATCTCCAAGTATGAATGAAAACATCTGGGTTGAGAGTGTCTAATAAGTTTTTTTTAAAAGAATCATAGCATCTTTTGAATGACCTTGGATTAGCGGCTAGTTGAATGGCTATTTTCATATTAGATTTTTACAAATATACTATCTGTATCTGATGGATAGTTAAAGTCATCGAAATTTTTATACTCTGGTTTGTAGGGTTGCCTATTGTATATTTCTTTAAACCCTATAGATTCAAGATAAGCTTTAACTTCTGGATATAGAGGTTGATCTTGATAAATAGTTCTAAATTCAGATTCTATATGTATTATTTTAGTTTTAGAGAACGTATCCGGAGAAGACTTAATTATTTCGAGTTCTGATCCTTGAGTATCCATCCAAATCACTTCTGCTTCGCTAGCAGAAATTTCTTTTAAGATACTATCTAAATTGCGAGATTTAACTTTAATTTTATTAGACAATACCCGCATCTCACCGTATCTTTCTATGCATTGTTTATGTAAATCTTCACTAAAAGACAATAAAGAAGAAGCTCCTATATTTGGATCTTTACAATTCTTGTCTACAGCGTAAAAATCAACTTCGCAATCTAATTTTGAAATAGCTATGGGATAGAATTCTATTCCTGCAACTTGAGACGTGGAATTACAAATGTCGAACTGATCTGGGTTAGGTTCAAAAGCTATAATTCTAGAATAAGGAAAAAATCTTCTAAACTCAACAGATTGCATTAAATCTCTAGATCCTATATCTAATATAGTTTTAGGAGAAATATTGTGGAGTTTTATAAAATGTACAAGTGGTTTTATCATATTTTTTAATTTTACATTGGAAATTCTATTTTGCTATTTGGCATTTTAATAACTTTATCTTTAAATTCTGATAAAATCTTTTCTCTCAGTTCGTTGTTGCATCCAACAGCGTGAAACACAAAATCTCCAAATTGAAAAACGTCGTTTGGAAAATCTGGTCTATAAAAACTATTGAAATATCTCAAATGAGTTAATCTAAAATGTTTTCTAGTTTCTTCGCTATGAACTAATTCTTTTATTAAAGCTATTTGCTCGGCCCAGTTTGGTGGATAATCAGGGTGAATTATGTGTCTTTTAGAATACAAATCAGACAAAAACTTTTTGGTCCAATCAGAGCATTTTATTAAAAAAACGCCACAATTAATTTCATATTTTTCTTTTGGAGCTTTATCAATTCCAGATACTATAAAATCATAATTATCATCAATTAAGTTTTCTATCCTTATTGTGTGGTTCATTATGATAGCGTCACATTCTACATAAAAAATGTAATCATAATCATTTATCACTTCATTTATTATTTTTATTTTTTCCCACCCTACATCGTTTTTGCTATTGTGATGGAGTTCGGTCCTGCAAAGAAAATCGTATCCATGGATTTTGCAATACTCTTCTTTAGATGGATTTGTAAGATCAAGAAGTTTATGAAATGAGCATCCATAATGAGTATTTGTATTTGCGTATGTAAAAATTAAAATTCTAGGTTTTTTCATTTTGAATGTGTTTTATTATATTAGAAATTCCATTTTCCAATCCGACTAATTTTATATTTAAATTAGATTTTCCAATATAAGAATCAGAAGAAAAATTATTTATTATAATATTGCTATTGGAATTGGTAAGGCTTTTAATTATATTTGCTATATCACTAAGTTTGTATTTTTCAAGATAAACGCAATCTATTTCTTGATAAAAATTAGTATTTAAATTTATTAATTCACTAATTAAATTAATTAAATCCTCGGCGTAAAAACAATCAAATAATTTATCGTTCCAAATTGTTACGTCTTGATTATTTAAACACTTTTTTATTGTAGAATAAATAAAAGAATCTTTCATTCCAAGTTCTCCAAATGTATTATAAATTCTTAGATTTTTAATATTTTTTTTATTCTTTATTAAATCTGTGCTTATTTTTTTACTGAACCCATAAAATCCATTTTTGTCATTAATCTCAGCTCCGCTTGAAAATGTTATCAATTTGCAATTGTCATTAGCGAAATTTAAAATATTATCTAAACACTTTATGTTATTGTAAAAATCGACTTCCGAATCTACTTTGGTTCTCCTTCCTCCTCTAACAGCGCAATGGACGACCCAATCGAAATCATTGTTTTTTATAAATCTTTCTACTGAATTTAAATTTTTGAGATCAAGGTCAGAGCTTGTTGGGCGGGATATTTTATATTTATTTTTACAATAAAAATTGAAACTTGTCCCTACGAATCCAGAGCCTCCTGTTAGAAAAATATTCATTACCTTCTCAAACTAAGAAAACAAGGAGAATCATTATTTAAAATATCTTTCATCATATCTGGAATATCTTCTTTTTTTTCTGGCCAATATTGTTTTATATTAGAAAAAGTGTCTAAATAAATTTTTATATCCTCCATCCAATGACTGATTCCATCATGAGCATAGTCTTTATTTCTTCCGCTGCATATTAATTTGACTGGGATATTTTCATAATTTATATAAGTTCTAATTATTTCAAATGGCCTATAAATTAAAAAAGTGCCTATAGAATATACTACTGGAATTTTACCATCGATAGCTAACCCGCAAGCTGCTCCCATCATAGCAAATTCTGCCGCTTGACAATTAATAAATCTATTTGGAACATCTTTAATTATATTATCAAATCCTATATAACCAAGATCTCCGGTTAGCGCCCATATTCTAGTATCATTAACCATATTAGAATGCAACTCTTTAAAAAATGTTTTACGCATAGGTGTTTATATCTTTTTCTGTTAAAACATCGTAATGACCAGCGAGGCCATTCAAAAATTTAAATTTTGCATAAATATAATCAGTGAATACTATTTCTATCTTTGGCATTAGATTTTTTAACCTTTTAGATGTTTCTAGTTTGTCTATTCTATCTAGAGCACTATATCCATTAATATTACAATAAACTTTAAGATTATCAATTTTATATTTATTGATTAAATTGAACGACTCGTAGACGCTTCCTTCAAATGATTCTCCATCGCTGATTAAACAGTAAACATTTCTGTTTCTATTGGAAAGAGCCATTCCGCAAGCAGCGGTAACTCCACAACCAAGGCTTCCGGTTGAAAAAAATATTTTATCATAAATGTCCCTGTTTGGATGGACTCCATGTTTGCGAAATAAATACTCAGCATCTATTCCAAAATATTTTTCTAAAACAACATATAATGCAAGCCCAGAATGACCGTTGCTCAATATAAATGGCTCATCATTTTTTTTGATAGAATAAATTTCATCTATAATATTAACAGACCCCAATGAGCTAGAGAGGTGAGATAGTTTATTTTTATAACTTATATCAAGTATTCTTTTTTCTAAATTGTTGAATTCAAGATTCATATTTTAAATTTTACTTGCATAATCTGATGCTGATTTAGATTTTACCACAAAATTTGTTTTATTTATAAAATTAATCAATTGACTCTCATCGCAATCATGTATGAAATCTCCGTTTAGCTCTTTCATTCTATACTTTCCATAGTAATTTTTATATGGACCATGTTCTATGCTGCCTGTATATTGACAAGTTCCTAGAGCTAAATCATTTTGAGTACCATTATACAATCCGTTTATTTTAATAGATTGATCTAAAGAATCAAAAACAGAAAGCTTTTGATATCCATAAGCTGCTGGAAATTGAGTTATGTGCTCTGTAAGAAGTTCTTTTCTCAAAGCCCAATTAGAGCAATCAATGCACCCGTCTGAATGAGGCGGATTCCCATGCTGTATATTTGTAGTAATTATGTCGTAATTTTCAAGCTCAATTTTCAAATTGATAAGAGAAAGAGAGTCTGCTTCGCTAAAATAATAATTAAGATTATTAACAACAGAAAATTTAAACCCTTCATGAAGAGCCCTGACTACCCCAGACCCGTGATTTAGTTTTCCATCTAATTTTTTTACATGAAGGAAAATTTCAGGGTTGTAAGAGTACTGATCTTTGTCTAAAAAATCTACATTTTCTTTAGAAAAATCAAAAAAATCTTTAAAGTTAAATGGTGAAGCGTTGTCTATTATATATATATGTTCTTGAGGACCATAAACATACCTAGCGTAATCCAACCATACATTAATAAATTCAGCATGTTTGCAAGCAATATTTCCTCTATTTCTATGCGTGCAAGATTGTTTGTCAGATAGACCAGAGGATGCGTAATAAAAAGTAGTAATCATATCAAATTATAGTTTTTTGATTGTTTATTGTGTAAATTCTTTTTACTGCTTGATTATTAAAATCTGTTAGATATGGCGCAAGTATGTATCCTTTGTTCTTAAGAGTATTTTTAATTACTGTTGATACTAAGTTGATATCATGATTCAATGGGAAGCATGTCTCAGAAAACATCAACCACCTAATTTGATGACTTGGAATTGACCAGAAAGCGGCGGGAGATTGGCTTGAGAAAGTGTACGCTGGAATCCCATATCCATAAGCAATATATCTAAATCCACTATCTGTAGCTACCATTAATTTAGCATTGCTAATAAGCTCGCAAGCTTCCTTGACTGATCCGTTAAAAACATTAACATCAGGCAGAAGTTTAGCTCTGTCGTAGAAATGATTTGTATCTGGGGTAGAAATTATTTCAATTCTAGAAACTTTTGATACAGATTCAATAAGCTTATAAATATAATCTTCATCTAGTCTATGCCCGGAAGACGAAGAAGAGACCAAGTGAAAAACGCAATAATCTCCAATTTTATTCTCTGCTTTCAGTTCTGGCTTGGGAAAAAACTTATAATGTCTTAGCCAATCAAAATCATAATCAATCCACTTCAAAGAATCAATATGTAAATCATAAAATTTATCATAAGATTCCATTTCATTTCTGATATCATCTGGAACATTTTCTAATGCCCCATAATAATTATCAACTCCAAACTGGCAATCAATCCAAAACTCCTTGTATTTTTTGCTTTGAATAATCTTAATGTCTTTGTAAAAAGATGGATAAAGAATGGAAAGACACTCCTTTTGGAATGTTTTGCCTTCGCTGTCTATGTAAGCTGTTATGTTACTGTCTGGATACTTTTCTTTTATTGCATTAGCAAAGCGGTTCCCAAGCAAACAATCCCCTAGTCCTCCTTCTAGTCTTACTGATATGTTCATAGTTTTTTAATAATATTTTTTACAAATGTTTCAGCGATGTCTTTTGGGTCAAATTGATTTAAATATTCTGCTCCTTTATCGTAAGAGAATGTTGGTTTGTTACCTTTCAGATTTGGCAGAAAAAAATGTTGTTTAAATGAATCTCCAAAGTAAGGCTTACAGCAATTAAAATGATGATGCCCTCCAAACAAAATGAACATGGGTTTATTAAAAGCAGAAGCTAAATGCATGCAAAAACTATCAATTCCAAGTAGGCAAATTGATTTATTAGTTAGCCAAGCTGTTTGATTGTATGTGATGTTGTTTATTTTAATGCACCCATCGTAAATAGTGTCAAGAGAATCTAATTGTAAGATTTTTATATTTTGCTTATCTAACTCTGGTTTGATTGCAGAAATAACTTCTTGCCATCTTTTATAATTTTTAGCTTCACCTTTAGAATGAGGATTGAACAGTATAAATTTGTAGTCTATTCCATCGACAGGCTCTTGCTTGATAATAGGGTGGTCTATTTTAAGGCCAGAGTATAAAGAGTAGGCTTCTATTAGATGCATTTTAGTATTTGAGATTGAAAGCTATCTTGTCTTCTCCGTTGTGCATATATGTTAAAAACTTTTGAGTGGCTGCATAAGGAAGGAAACAAATATCAAAATACCCTTTATGAGAACCAATTCCTTCCATTAAAACTAGATTGTCCATATTTGGGTCGTAGTCAACAATTTCATCAATGTAGGGATTATCCTTAAGGATATCTTGAAATTGGGGTTTGGTCGCAAAATGTAACTTGTAATTCGGATACGTTTCCCTGAGACTCCTCAACAAAGAAGTGCAAAGAAAAACATCTCCAGCCGACTCAGGCATAACAAAAAGAATCTTTTTACTCATTGATAGCTTTAGTAAAGAAATCTAAAATTTCTTGCCGTTGATTTTCAATATTGTTAAATTTAAAAATCTTCATCACGCCGTCCTCGACGTATTGGTTGATGAAATAAGCGTCTCTTGTCTGGTCTTCAAAGTCTCCTAATAGACAATAGGTTGGAATCTCGTTGATTGAAGACATGGTCTTGAAGCAACTGTCTGTGCCTAAAAGCTTTTTGCATTTTTTTACGCAAGCTAGGCTCGTCAGGATATTCTCAAAACATGCAAATTTTAAATTTTCTGATTCTTGCAAGCCGTAGTTCTCGAAATCTTTCTTTGATCCGAATATTATATAATTGTAATCTTTATTAGCCTCATTTGACACTAGAGCATTGATCACATCAGGCGGAATGAATTTAATGGGAAGGTTAAACTTGGAGTAAACGTCTTTTGAAAAATCGCTTCCGAAAGGGTGAATTCCAATAATTGGTTTATCACTTGCAAAAGATTTAATAAAAGAATCGACTTCAATTTCAATGTTTTCTGAAAACCCTAAACCAGAATAGAGTACCCTTGGGCATTCTGTAAAATTAGTTTTTATTCTTGGGTTGCAATCAGATAAGATAACATCTATTTGCTCATCGTGATCTTGAGAGTTTTTGAATGTAAAAATTTTAACATTTTCAATACCAAATTGCTCAAAAAATTCTTTAGCTTTAGAATAGTGGGTATGAATATAATATTCTTCAGTTGGCTTGGCCATGACAATTGGAAGACATTGCAAGAAATCGCCTATTCCGCCTCTTATGTAGATTTTCATGTGATTAGATTGTTTTTTCCGCCTCTTATGTTGATTTTCATGTGATTAGATTGTCTTTTTGTAAATTTTCATGTAATTAGCGGATTGGGCAAGCTCCGCTAGAGCACTCTGCCATATCTAGCATTTCTGAACTATTGATGTTTTTTGGAGTCAGTTGCTTAACTTTAGATTTAGCAATCAGATATTCTTCTTTTGTTATCTCTTGATAGGGGGCTTGTTTAAACCCGTGATTTTTAAAGAGCAAGAAGCTGACACTCTTGATGTTATTTTGGTAGTTGTCTTTGAGCCAAGACTTGACAGAATCAAGTTCCTCGGGGGAGTAGTAAGCCGTGACCGAGACAGCGTTATCAGACCATATTGACTGCATCTTCTTGACCATCTCTAATTGTTTGATCACATCCATATCCTTAGCTAAGATAGAGCCATCAGGAGTTTTACATGGGAAATATACCACAACTGTATCGTAATTTTCGGTTCCATCGAAATTAATCAAGAACTCGGTTCTGTAGCCAATGTCTTTACAAATTTGGACCAAAGAGTCAACGCTAGACATTCTAACTGTCCTCATGTAGTATTCGCTAAATGCCGGATGAACTCCGGGAGTAGATCCAGCAAGCAGGCTTAGCGTGCCACTCGGCTTTACAGTGGTCAACTTGATGCTTCTGGGCCAGCCTCTGAGATGGCTCCATTCTTTGTCGAATTTGCGAAGCTCGACATAGCATTCGTCTAGCCATTCAACTTTATCTAGGGACTGACAAACTCCAGTGACTCCAAGACCGAGCCGCATATTCTTGTGGACAACCTTATTGGTCTCTTCGTGAATAAATGGAAGAGCGGCTATGGCCTTTTGAGTCTTGTAAAGAAGTTTAGCGCAATCAATCAACTCTTCTTTGGACGTTATATTATTTAAATACAACTCCGAAAGGTTGCAAGATTCATAATTTGCAAGGCTAATTTCAGCGCATGGATTTGTTATTTCGCAGTTATCAACATCTGTAGGATACATGTCTGAGGACTCAAGAGGGCCATCTTTAATGCGTCCAAACTTTTGAGATAAAGGTAGATTAAAAAATCCATAAGGTTCGCCATTCGAGTGTCCAGAAATTTTGTTTATCTCATATCCATTTTGCCAAACCTCATCCATGATATGGTCGTAACTGTCAACGTAAATGCTATTATTACTCATAGCTCTCCAATTGGGAACCTTGCCGGTCCCCCAATTTTTGGCACGGAGATAGAGGATATCGTCAGGATCTCCCAAGGCCAATTCTGCGGATCTTCGGACATTTCCAGCTACAACAACACTTCCAATAATATTGCAGATGTCTAAAACATCAATGGAGCGGAGCTTTTTTCCTTCTCTGCTTTGAAAAAGCTTAGTTATTTTTTCGATTCCCTCTATCAAGATTTGGGGTCCGCTAGCCTTTCCTCCGAAGCCTTTGATTGGCTCTCCGTAGCCCCGGACAAGGATTGTCGAGTAGGTAAAAGACTTGCCGGTTACATAAAAAGCATCAAGTAAATTAGAAAGCAATTTAACCCAGCCTTCCCGAGAATCGGGGAGAATGAAATCGGCGTCTTTGGTTGCTTGGTGAGAAATCTCTACGCCCTTCTTAATCTTCGGCAATTCGTGGACATCTTCCCTGCGGATACTGTATCCGACTCCTCCTCCAAGCATTAGATTTTCGAATAAGAATAAGAAAGCTTTCGGCTCCCGCATGGCAACCCCCCAACAATTCAACAAAGAATTCGCCCCAAATCTATCAACAGTACTAGTCCCTAACTGCCATAGCATTCTGCCAGCAAAGTTGCATTTTAAATTGAAAACATAATCATAAATCCTTTCTAGCTCAGAGTCAGTATATCCAGCTCCAATCTTTTGGGCTCCATTAACGCATCGTTCTACGGTTTCAAACCACTCTTCAGAAACCCCGTCTTCTTTAATCCGAGAGTAAGTCCTTTTGTAAACTATATATCCTAAACCGTTAAAACCCCAATTTGGTTGTTTGTTTTTATATTTATTTACAAATTCTTTAGATAGAGAGAGCATAATTTAGAAGATAGGCCGAGTCATGTAACTTGTGGCAAAATTTGAATTAGTCAAGGCTAATATTTGGGGCTTCGGATGGGTCGATTTTATTTTTATATTTCATACCTTTCCTTTTTTTAGAATATTTATCTTCAGCTTTTTTGCGGAGTGGGTCTACTCCGTCGTATTTTGACGCTCTTTTTTTACTTAACTCTTCTGAGTAGTCCCATATTTCGCCTAAAGTGCCTTTCATTTTACCAGTTTTTTCTACAAATTTAGCTGATGAGTCTATATCAAATTCACTATCTATTTGAGTATTGGGCACTGTAAAGATTCTATTATGTTTGATTCCGCCTTCAGAATACGAGTGCTCATCATTCATTGATTGAAAAATAGAAACAATTTTGCCAGACTTTGGGTTTTCAAAAAAATAAAGAGGCATATTATATCAAAGCTAAAAGTTTATTTGCTGTTTCAGAGTATTTAAATTTTTCTTGAATTTTTAATCCTTCATGATTGATTCTGTCAGACTGGACTCTCTTGATTGCTTCTTCACACCCAGCGATAAATTCATCTTCGTTAAAATCAAAAATATTACCTTGATTAAATGCCGTACCTTTGGAAAAGAATTTTCCATCGTAAACTTCTGTTTTTCCTGTTGGCTGAATTAAAACAGCATTGTCTTTGTTTGCCCACTCTTTATAAGATGTAGCGTTCAAAATGACAGCGTGTTTTCCTAACCCGACAGATTGGAACTCCGGTAGGCCCCAACCTTCCGCCCCAGACATTCCAAGAACAATGTCAGCAGAATTCAAGAAATCGTTATAAATAGAATTCTTGGGCATGTGGCTTAAAAAAGAAACATTAAATACATTTTTCCCTTCTAGTATTGTATTATATATAAGTTTCAGTTCATTTGGGTCTTGGTAAAATAGATTATGTATAGCGCACTGCAAGGAGTATTTGTTGTCTTTGCCAAATTTTTTGACCCAAGCTCTGATTATTTTTTCGTGGTGTTTCCTCTTTTCAAATTTTCCACATAAATTAAATGTTATTCTGTCGTCATTAAAATAAGTTTTATTTGTAATTTTGAAATGTTTTGAATCAAAACCTAGAGGAACAACAGAAGACTCTATATTATTTTCAGAAAAAACAGATTTAGTATATTCAGAAGTGACGCAAACAGAACTGCCCTTGAGTATGTTTGATTCAATTTTTGTCAATTGATCTGTTTCATGGAAAGTCAAAAGAATTTGCTTATCAGAATAAGACCTTAGAGAGTCATTGATGTGCCAAAGTCTTATGATTGGGTCTTTTCTATTGTGTCTTGCTAAAGACTCGTTATGATTTTTAGAAATCCAGTCTATAAAACTCTGCTCAAAATCATAAGCAGAAAAATCTATTGGATGGTCTGAAGCTTTAAAAATGCATGGATTCAACCCAATTTTATAAAATTCATATAAAATATTGAAGCTGACTTGACCAAAGCTCAAACTGTTTAGTGGAAATTGTACGGAAAAAGACATAAAAAAACCTACCCATGTTGTATAGGTAGGGTAAAAAATTTTCTATTTTTTATTACAGGACGCCATCTTCATCTTGTGTTTCGGCGCTAGATGCAACAGAAGCCTTATTAGGGGCAGAAACTGCTGCTGGAGAGGACTCCTTCTTCTCCTTGTCTGAGATGTACACCCGGAAATCAGGTGACTTGTCAGACTTTTTTTCCTTATTTGAAAAGATGACAATGTCAATCTTTCCCTCAAGGGAGGTTTGAATATGGCCAGTCATATATTTCTGGCTTTTATCCTTGCTCAACTTTGTCCATAGAGCACCCACTTCTCTACGGTCCCACTTGCTTGGTTCAGTCTTAGTATTCATAACTCTAAATTATGGCATCAAAAAAGCTAAAAATCAAATTAAATCAAAAGAATTTTTACTTTGTATTTTGTTTTTTAAGAAGACTCTGGCTTTTTCATGCAAATTTATTGCGGTCTGGGTGCTCATTCCTAATTTTTTAGCTATTTTATTCCATGTTGTCAGCTTTTCATTGTTGGAAAAGTACCTAAGCTTATATACATCATTTATTCTTTTATCTTTAAATGAAGAAAGCAAAGCTGTTAGATAGTCGAACATGTCTGAGCTTTTATCTGTAACAAGTAAGACATCTTTATTATTAAAGAAGTCTATGGTTTTTTCTTCAGAGGCTACATATTTTTTATTAGCATTTATGTAATTCAAAAAGTGATACCTTGAACAATTGCAAAACCATGTAGAAAATTTTGAGTTTTGGTTAGGGTCAAAAGAAGAGATTGCTTTATAGAGAACGTAATAAAGCTCAGATTTTATATCGTCTCTGTTCATGCCAGTTTTTAATAAAGCTGGGGTGTATTTTTTAGCTATGGAAAAATAAAAATTCTCATAGCTTGAAGATAGATGTATAAAACTATCGTTGCAATTTTTAGACTTAATCTTATTAACGAGCTTTAAGTCTTCCGAATCATTGTTTAAAACTTTCATAATCTTATTCCTTGAACCGATTAACCTTTACAGCGTGCTGGTTTCACCATTGCCTTGAACCTTTTCCCTGAGTTGGCTTAAAAGAAATAGCAGGTCAGCTTAGATGTTTTTATCTAAGCTTATTTAACCCAAAAGTACCCGAATCAGTCAGCGCATCTCCGGCTTTAAATAGTCCGTTTAGCTAACGAGTTCTTTTGGCTATGTTGAACAACTTGTACGTAGGTGACTTTTTTTCGGACCCACCATTGCCTTTTCCCTTGAGAGGATAAAAGTTTCTAGCAGTTTTAAATAGGACTCAATTACGACGCGACCTCTCCCGAACACACGCTGAGGTTTCCCTCAATTTCCTATCGTCTTTCAACGGGCTTGCTGTCTCTTACGAGTTAAGATAAGTTTTTTAAACTTAAATGAGCATGGTTTTGCTCTGGCTACCCCTACTAAGTTATTCAAGAACAGTATTGCCTCTCCTTCAGTCCAAGTCAAATTATTTCTTCAAATCTTCAGCAGAAACTTTTGACGCCATATAAATTAAATTTTTCAAATCCTTTTCCGAGATGTCCTTGGGGTCGCATTTTTCAGAATCCGTCCCCAAGTTGTCGCAGACGGTATTTATTACACTTGAAATTCCAGCGGCGACAAAAGCAGAAATCTCAATCGTTTGGGAAAAACTCTCAAGAGACTTATATAAAACCCAATACTTTTCGCCTCCGACTTCGGAACTCCTTACTACGCCACCTTTTTCCATTTCAATTAAAGCGCAAACCAAAGCCGCGTTTTCAGAATCCTCATCCTCTGAAATCACAATGAGGTCTTTTCGATTCTTTTTTAAAGTAAATACAGTATTAGAGCTAAAGTATTCGTTGAGTAGTTGATAAGCGTCAATAATGGTCATATATTAATATGGATTAAATACAAACAAAAGCAAATTTTATTTGACTTCTAGCGCAAGCAAGCAATAATTAAGAAATGGACATCCAAATCAAACTTCTTAGCGAAAATGCAAAAATCCCTAGCCAAGGGACTTCCATGTCCGCTGGGTATGATTTATACGCTGCTGAAGAAGGACTGGTTCCAAGGCATTCTCGCAAGCTTATAAAGACCAACGTAAGCATGTCAATCCCCATGAATCATTACGGAAGGGTTGCTCCTAGGTCCGGGCTGGCTTATAAAAACGGAATAGATGTTTTGGCTGGGGTTATTGATAGCGACTATCGTGGAGACATTGGAGTTGTGCTATACAATACAGATAAAGATTCAGATTTTAATGTAAAAATTGGTGATAAAATAGCTCAAATAATTATTGAACCATGCAGTTCTGTCAACTTCATGAAGACTCAAATCCTTTCGAATTCTAATCGTGGAGAAAGTGGTTATGGACATACCGGCTGAAATCATAAACGGCTCATCTTGCGCCGCTTTGTCATTCTTAATCTACAAAACTGACGCTATCGCAGAGTATGCGAAATGCCTAAGGTTGCATAGATTATTCGATTTAACCGCATATTTTTGTTTTAAAATACAAAATCCATACGAAAATTATTTTGATTTTTTGCATTACAAGAGACATACTTTCTTCACAAAATTATTAGCGTGCCCATTCTGTTTTGGTTTTTGGCTTTGCGCAGCGGCAAGTCAGTTCAGTTTTTTTACTTTATTTTGCTATTGTGTTTATATAATCACCTATAAGATAATGATTAAGCTATAAAATGGAATTAGAAATTAAAGGATTCATAGAGTTTTGCAAATTTCTTGCTAACTATCCAGAAGACATTGCTAAAAACGAAGAGCTAGTTAAGCTTTTGGATTTCTGCTTTAGTTCTTTATCAACATGCGATTGTTCAGATACTAGCAAAAACAACTCTAAAGAGCTTGAGAGTCATTTTTTTTCTACTTTGGGGTCCATGTCTAAAGATATGCACATTTTGATAGGCGAAATATTTGATAAAGAAAACAGATATACAAACATCCACATCTCTTTTGTAAATAACGATACAGTAATTAAAATAAAATGAACTCTATTAGATTTGAAATCAATAAAAAACTGATTGGAAAACCAGTGAAAGTTTTAGACAATGAAAACGAATGGCTTGGTACAGTAGTTTCTGTTGAAGATGAAGACACTTTTTCTATTTCAGATGGAGAAAAGGTCAAAACTGTTGATATTTTTAACATAAGATCATTAGATTAAGTGTAATGATTCAATATGCCTCTTCCTAAGCCAAGCAAAAATCAAAAACAAAGCGATTTTGTTTCAAAGTGCATGGGAGATTCTTCGATAATAAAAGAATTTCCTGATCAAAAACAAAGAGCCGCTATCTGTTACAGTCAGTTCAAGAGGAAAGTCAAAGCATCAGAACCTCTTGATTGGGAAGATTCGATGGACGAGTGTTTTATAATTTATTAAAAACATGGCGCACCGAAATGCGCCATGTTTTTTATTATTACGGCTTCTTTCCCGACTTGCCGCCGCTACTGGAGTTTCCAGTATTGCCAGTGTTGGCAGGCTTTCCTACGTTACCAGCTCCACCGGCCTTACCTGAGCTTCCAGAGGAGCCAATGTTTCCAGACTTTGTAGCAGCCTTCTTGATGATTTTATTATTTTTATTTGAGGACTTCATATGTCGTTTTTTATAGGGAAATAAACTTGAAATATCAAAAAAAAAATTGATTTTAAAGAAAAAAAAGACAAGCTGTCCAACTGTGACAGGGATAGAAGATAAACCACTTTGCTTGTGCCTGAATAAAAAATGGCAAAGAATTGGCGTGAAATCAGTCAGAGAAGCGTTTAACGAACTCGTTAGCCCAAACTGTTTAGCTCTAAATATTGTATATGAACAAAACAAAGACGGTTCATTCAATTTTAATCAAATCGAAGATATACAAGCAGTAAAATGGGACGAATGGTTAAAATTACCAATTCGAAGCTGCGATTTTGAGATAAGAACAAGCAAATTAACAATAAGAGTCCCAACTATATTAGTCTCTTCTAGATACTCAGGGATGCCTAGAAAAAGATTTAATCCAACTAAAAACAATATTTGGATTAGAGATAACGGCATTTGCCAATACACAGGCAGAGTTCTTAAAAAAGAACAAGCTAATATTGATCATTTAATCCCAAAGTCCAGAGGAGGACAAAGCACTTGGGAGAACATGGCTCTAAGTTGTAAAAATATAAATTCCAAAAAAGGAAGCAAAACCCCAAAAGAAGCTGGCTTGAATTTAATAAGAGAGCCTAAAAAAATGAAAACAACTTTAGCTTCCGAACTTATCAAATTTAATAATCATGTCGATTGGAGTTTTTTTTAATAAATGAAACATAAAATAATAGGAATATCCGGTTTAGCAAGAGACGGCAAAGATTCTGTTTGCAAAATCCTCAAAAACTACTTTACTAAACACAGTGAGTACAAATTCAAAAAAGTGTCTTTAGCTGATCAATTAAAGCTTGAATGCTATGACGCTTGCATGGATTTATTTAAAATAGACCCAGTCAATTGCTCTGGGCAGGACAAGGAAAAAATACGAGATTTTCTTGTTTTCTATGGCAAGGTTATGCGCTCAAAAAGCAAAGGCGCACATTGGACAAAAGAGGCGATGAAAAAAATCAAAAGGCTTGATTCTGGCAATGATATTTTTTGTGTTCCAGATATTAGATACGCTTCTTATTCTGAAGATGAATGCCAATGGATTAAAAAGAATAAAGGAGTTCACATTCACGTCCAAAAAGTCACTGTAGAAACAAATTTTCAACTCGGGGAAGGATTTTCTATAAAAAAGAAATTTTCCATTCCAGTAAATAAAGAAGAATTAGAAAACACTCCTATAGTTGCATCTCTTGCAGACTACACAATAGAATGGCAAGATTGTTCGCCACAAGCTCCGGAACATAATCGAGAGTGCATAGATGCTGTAAATAAAATAGCTAGGAATATTCTCGAACAGTATAAAGGCTAGTGTTCTTTTTTTATAAAAAATTTGACTTTTAAACTAAAAAGGCCAAGTTCTCTAGCTATGAGAAACACATATACACTAACAGTTAGCGAGTCCAGTTCGGGTCACTTTTCAGTGACCAACGCAGAGAAGACTGTCCGGATCAATCAGCACCGAGTAGATTCAAGGCCTGTTGCTAAGAACAGCTTTGCATTCGCTTCCGCTTCTGAGCCTCAAAGCTTGGTCGCGTCGAAGAAGTCTATGCGAAAGTCCCGCTGAATCTCTCGATTGGGGAGGGGGGCGAAAGCTCCCTTCCCCTTTTTTTTATATGAAAAAAGAAAATTTACTTTTAAAAAGCTCTACTTTTTATCTAAAAGAGTCTAAAAAACTTTTAAGCAAAATTAAAAAAACAAAAACTGTAAAAGAAAAAATACAAGCCCTTAAAGAACTTGAAGCATTACGCAACAAAATTAAATTTGAAATCAACGAAATAACCAAAATTTTAAAAGACTCAAAAGACTCCGATGATCAAGATTCGGAAGAATGGAAAAACGGCTGAGTAGATTGCTCTATGAGAATATTAGATTTGTATGCTGGCGCTGGCGGAGAACGTCGGCGCGCTAGGATTGAGGCTCGGGGACATTCTTATGTTACTCTTGATTTGGACCCAAAGTTCAAGTGCAATTTAACTATGGATATGATGACTGTGAATCCTGAGGAGTTCCTCAAAGAACATGGTCATTTTGATTTGATTTCAGCCTCTCCCCCATGCGAGGCATTTTCAGTGGCGTCTATCGGTCACCATTGGGGCGGCGGCAAGGGGGCCTATCTACCCAAGACCCCTGAGGCGACTCAAATGCAAGCCTTAGTTGTTAAGACTATTGAGTTTATCAACCATATGAAGCCGACTGGTTGGTTCATTGAGAATCCTCGGGGCGTGCTTAGGAAGCTCCCCTGCGTTGCTGGTCTAGCTCGGAACACAATCTGCTTTTGTAGATATGGGGATACCTCAATGAAGCCAACCGACTTGTGGGGTCAAGTTCCCGGATGGGTTCCTAGACCGATGTGCCATAATGGCCATCCTGATCATGATGCTGCACCAAGGGGAGCGAGAACAGGCACACAAGGCAAAAATGGAGCAGCGGAACGGGCAGTCGTTCCTTGGCAACTATGGGCAGATTTCATCTGGGCCTTAGAAGGAAATAACCCTTAAAAAGCCGTGTACCCATAAGTTCTTCCGGTCCTTATGTAAGGATAATCCGTCGGATAAGCTCCAGCAATAATATCATCACCGACAATTTGTCCGGGTTTGGCTTTATTAGCTCTATAGGCGCTTATTAAATTCCTAAGCTCTTGCTCTTCTTGTTTTTTTTCTGTGCTGATGCTTCTAATAAGTTGATTTTTATCTACTCTCCTTACATTTGTGTCTTGATCTTGAATTTCTACAACGTCATTAGTATTCATGTCTGTCAACTTAGATCTTATTATCACAGAATACCTATGAATCATGTATATTTTTTTTAAAATTGCTACAGCATTTATATCTATCTCGCAATTGCTAGAGTCAACAATCTCAAATGAATCATCAATATAAAAATCAGAAAACAAAAAACTATTCAAAGCCCCGACATTAGCTCTTATCCAGTAAGACACCGGGGCAAGACTTAGGTCAGTTGGTTCGCCTAAATCAAAATAAATTTCTTGGGCTATGTCAACAACTTTCATAAATTTAATTACACTGCAAGATTAAATATTAAACAACAGAATTTTTTTGAACCTGAATAGCGTAGTAATATGAGCCTGAACCAACTAAATCTTTACCTGCAAATTGCAGGGAGCTAATTAGTTATGTTTGGTAT
>Ga0209443_1000653_pt1 | contig 23191 bp, 21 predicted proteins | sample LauGreBMM110DCMD_2_FD_187571 | JGI IMG/M metagenome (GOLD analysis project Ga0209443, IMG submission 187571) | Freshwater lake microbial communities from Lake Michigan, USA - Su13.BD.MM110.DCMD (SPAdes) (version 2) | ecosystem: Environmental > Aquatic > Freshwater > Lake | place: Lake Michigan... | reverse complement strand
AAAATCGCACACAAGAAGAATTCTTTTATGCATTCAATGCGCTCATTGAAAATAAGAAACAAATTATTATTACCTGCGATAGCTACCCAAAAGAAATTGAAGGTGTCGATGAGCGCTTGAGAACTCGGTTTAGCTGGGGGCTCACAGTAGCCATTGAGCCGCCTGAACTTGAAATGCGTGTAGCTATTCTGCTTAAAAAAGCTGAAGAAAATAAAATGAAAATTTCTGAAGAGGTTGCGTTCTTCATTGCAAAACAAATTCGCTCTAACGTGCGTGAGTTAGAAGGGGCATTAAATAGAATATTAGCAATGTCTAATTTTACAAAGTCAGCCATTGATATCGCTTTAGCTAAAGATGCGCTGAAAGATTTAATTGCAGTGCGCGGACGTCAAGTGAGTGTTGAGAATATCCAAAAAACCGTGGCTGAATATTTTAAAATTAAAATATCTGACATGTTAAGTAAGAAACGTTCACGTAATTATTCTAAACCACGACAGCTTGCTATGGCTTTAACAAGGGAGCTTACTAATTTAAGCTTTCCTGAAATTGGTGAGGCTTATGGTGGCCGACACCATACTACTGTTATGCATGCATGTGAAGAGATTGAACAATTGCGTTTAAGCAATCAATCGATTGCACAAGACTTAGGGATACTTAAACAAGTGCTTAAGGGTTAATTAAACCCTGTGGAATGACTGTGGATGAATTGTGAGTAAGTGGTGTTTTTTAAAAGTATGTATTTTTTATCCACAATTCATCCACAGGAAATTAAAATAGAAATGCATAATTATGCACAAGATAACTAATTGTTTATATTAAGGTTTTAAAGGTTATCCATAGAAAACCGCGCTATTATTATTATTATTAGATTTATATATTAAAAAACATTAAATAAAGAAGAAAGCTATGAATATAAAAATTAAACGAGATGCGTTACTTAAACCCCTCGCTAATGTTGCAAGCATTGTTGAACGTAAGCACGCACTACCTATTCTTTCAAATATTTTAATTCAAGGTAAAGATGGTCAAGTGCAGCTCACCGCCACTGATTTAGAAATGCAAGTATCTTTAAGTTTTAAAGCAGATTTAACAGAAGAGATTGCTACCACCATATCTGCAAGAAAATTTTTCGACATCACACGATCGTTACCCGATGACTGTGTCATTGATATTGCAATTAAAGACAGTCGCGTTGCAGTGAAGGCTAATAAGAGTCGTTTCGCAATTCAAACATTACCTGCAAAAGATTATCCAGTAATGACGAAAGCTTCAAGTGAAGCTGTGGTCATTACAATTTCTCAAATTCAACTCAAACGTTTATTAAAGCAAGTTGAGTTTGCAATGGCGCAGCAAGATATTCGTTATTATTTAAATGGTTTGTTATTTGAAGTAAATGGCAATCAACTTAATATTGTAGGTACTGATGGACATCGCCTAAGCTTCACTTCAGTTCATTTAGATCAAAACTACAACAAAACAGAAGTGATTCTTCCTAGAAAAACAGTGATTGAATTAATTAAGCTTCTTAATGAAACAGAAGAGTTGGTATCCGTTGAGCTTTATAAAGGCCAAGTCAGTTTTGGTTTTAATGATATTCAGCTCATTTCAAAAGTCATTGATGGTAAGTTTCCGGATTACACACGCGTTATTCCTGAGGGGCATAACAACCAATTCACAATTGATCGCTCACAACTTTTAACTTCACTTCAGCGCGCATCGATTTTATCAAATGAAAAATATCGTGGCATTCGCATGATGATTGCAGACAATAATTTAAAGTTGATTAGCACAAACACAGAACAAGAAGAGGCGGAAGAGGAATTAGAAATTCAATACCAACAAGATCCTATTGATATTGGTTTTAATGTGACATACTTAATTGATGTGCTTACAAACATTCAAGAAGATAAAGTAACCCTTGCATTCTTGGATACGAACAGCAGCTGTTTGTTTACGATACCAAACAATAATGATTACAAATATGTGGTCATGCCGATGCGTATTTAATGCAATTTAAAATAAAGAGAAACCCATGGCTCAAAAGATAGACAATCAAGAATATAACTCAGACAGTATTAAAATTTTAAAGGGATTAGATGCGGTAAGAAAAAGACCAGGCATGTACATTGGCGATACGTCTGATGGCAGCGGTCTTCATCACATGGTCTTTGAGGTGCTTGATAATGCGATTGATGAATCTTTAGCGGGTCATTGTGATGATATTAAAATTATTATACATCCAGACAACTCTGTGAGCGTTTCAGACAATGGCCGCGGCATTCCTATAGATGTAAAAGAAGACGATGAGTTTAAACGTTCTGCCGCTGAAATTGTAATGACGGAATTACATGCTGGCGGAAAGTTTGATCAAAACTCTTATAAAGTATCTGGTGGCCTGCATGGGGTAGGTGTGTCTGTTGTGAATGCTCTATCAGAATGGCTGCGCTTAAAAGTTTGTCGTAATGGCAAGGTGTATCAAATGGAATTTAAAGGTGGTGAGCGTGTGGCCCCATTAGCAGAAATGGGCACCACGGATCGTCGCGGCACAGAAGTTCATTTCTTCCCATCAGCCGAAACATTTACCAATATAGATTTTCATTATGAAATTCTAGCTAAACGTATACGCGAATTATCATTTCTTAATAACGGCGTCAAAATGGAGTTAATAGACCAAAGAAATAACAAATCAGAAAACTTTGCATATTCAGGTGGCGTTCAAGGTTTTGTGGAGTACATGAATCGATCTAAATCCGTGCTTCATAAAAAACCATTTCATGCGATTGGCGAAAAAGAGGGGATCAGCGTTGAAGTATCGATGCAGTGGAATGATTCATATGGCGAAAACGTTCAGTGCTTTACAAATAATATTCCTCAAAGAGATGGGGGCACACACTTAACAGGCCTTCGCACGGCGATGACAAGAACACTTAATAATTTTATTGAACAAAATGAACTCGCTAAAAAAGCCAAAGTAGAAACAACAGGTGATGACATGCGAGAAGGCCTCGCTTGTATTCTGTCAGTGAAAGTGCCAGAACCAAAATTTTCTTCACAAACAAAAGATAAATTGGTTTCAAGCGAAGTGCAACCGGTAGTGTCTGACGTCGTTGCATCAAAGCTCGCTGACTTCTTAGCCGAAAATCCCGCAGACGCAAAAATTATTTGTAATAAAATTATTGATGCAGCTCGCGCCAGAGAGGCAGCTCGTAAAGCTCGCGATATGACAAGACGCAAAGGCGTTATGGACTCGATGGGACTTCCTGGCAAATTGGCGGATTGCCAAGAAAAAGATCCGTCATTGTGCGAAATTTACTTGGTCGAGGGTGACTCTGCCGGAGGCTCAGCGAAGCAAGGCCGGGATCGTAAAAATCAAGCGATCCTGCCATTAAAAGGAAAAATTCTAAATGTGGAGAAAGCGCGTTTTGATAAATTATTATCTTCACAAGAAATTGCAACCTTAATTACTGCCCTAGGCACCGGAATTGGCAAGGACGATTTTAATGTTGAGAAACTTCGCTACCACCGTATTATTATTATGACTGACGCTGACGTCGACGGCGCTCACATTCGCACGCTGCTATTAACGTTCTTCTATCGTCAAATGCCAGAGCTGGTAGAGCGAGGACATATTTATATTGCACAGCCCCCTCTCTTTAAGGTGAAACAAGGCAAGCACGAGCAATATCTAAAAGACGAACAAGAGCTTGATCAATACTTGCTTGAATCAGCCATTAAAGATGCAACTTTACTTACTAAAAAAGCTGGCAATAGCCTAACAGGTGATGCGCTGGGAGAAATTGCAAGACAAATGGTATTAACTGAGGCGGTCATTCGTCGTATCGCCCCCCATTATGACGAAGCTGTATTGCGCGCGATTCTTCATGTTGGCGCTATAGATTTAACAAGCGAGGCTAAGGTTGAAAAAGTAGCGCACGCGATAAGAGAGCGCCTCATCAATAAGAGTACAGAAAAATCAGAAGTGATCGTGTCGCTCGATGAAGAAACAAAATCTTATAAGCTAGCCGTGCATAAATTTGTTCATGGCAATTTAGAAAGTTGTGTTATTGATGAATTATTTTTGTCGAGTGGCGATTACCACCAACTATTAAAAACATCACAAATGTTAGATGGTCTTGTGGGTGAGGGTGCTGTAATTTATCGCGGAGAAAAATCAGAATCCATTTCTAATTTCAAAGAAGCACTTGACTGGCTGTTGGGAGAAGCAAAACATAATTTAAATATTCAGCGCTATAAAGGTTTGGGTGAAATGAATCCAGAACAGCTTTGGGAAACAACGATGGATCCTAGCGTGCGCCGATTACTTAAAGTCCAAATTGACGATGCTATTTCAGCGGATGAAATATTCTCAACGCTCATGGGAGACCAAGTAGAGCCGAGACGTGCATTTATTGAAAATAATGCATTAGGAGCAAGTAATCTCGATATTTAGTTTGATTAATTTATGACGCTAAGTGAATTAAGATTTGTGGTAGCCGTGGCAAAAGAGAAAAATTTTAGACGTGCCGCAAGCAAATGTTTTGTGAGTCAGCCTGCATTAAGTTTAGCAATTAAAAAATTAGAAGAAGAACTTAATGTTTCGTTGTTCGAGAGAAATCGCACCGAAGTTACTATCACTGAAATTGGCGAAAAAATTGTTGAGCAAGCCAATATTATTTTAGAGCAAGTTGAAAAGATAAAATCGTTCGCCAAATCTGGCGGTGACCCCTTAGACGGATTTATTAAAGTTGGCATGATTCATTCTGTCGGCCCGTACTTGTTACCGCAGGTTATTCCTATCTTAAGAAAAATTACTCCAAAAATGCCGCTCGAGGTTGAAGAAAACATTACTGCGAGCCTCCAGCTACAATTGAAAAATGGACAAATTGACGCAGCGATTGTGGCATTACCATTTAATATTCCAGGCATACATGTCTTACCACTTTATAAAGAAGAATTTGTTGTGGTTGTTCCTAATAACCATCCTTGGGCAACACGAAAAAACATTCATCCAAAAGAATTAAGCGACGAAAAAGTTTTACTTTTGAATAGCGGACATTGCTTTAGTTTGCAAGTGGTTGAATCATGCCCAGATTTATCTAAAAAAGGGGAGGTGCTTCAAGGCAATTCACTTGAAACGATTCGTAATATGGTGGCATCGAACTTAGGCATTACCGTGTTGCCGAAAAGTGCAACATCAGATCGCTACCAAAATCATTTAATAAAAGTCATTCCTTTTATTAAACCTATTCCCTCACGAACGATTGCTATTGCTTATCGAAAAAGTTTTGTACGAATGAAAGCCGTAGAAAAAATCTCAGAAGCCATACGATTGATTAAAACAGATACGATTGAAATGATATAAGAAGCGTTATTTATATGTAACGCTTCTTAAACATGGATAAGCGATTAACGAGCCGCGCGACTTCTTTTTGGAGCCGCTTTACGTTTAGCTGGTTTTTTTGCAGCAACTTTACGAGCTGGTTTACGTCTAGCAGCTGGTTTTTTTGCAGCAGGTGATCTTGCAGGAGCACTCTTAGAACCAAGACCTAAAACAGATTTGAATGGGCATGAACCTAAAACACCAGTGCCTAATAACACAACACCAACGATTTCATCAGCAATACCATAATCAAAAACAGAGTAACCACCAATTGCTTGACCTAATATAGCAGCGCCAACAGCAATACGAACTACTCTTTCTAAACCTTGAACATTCGTTTTCATTTACTATCCTTTTTATTAAGAGGAATTTGCATCATAAACGAATTAAAAAATTTAGGAAATACTTTTTTTAGTGCCTGACAGCAAAATCCAGCCTTCGCGCTCAACAGGTTCGTTTAAATTAAACCATGCGCCGTATATTTCAGTCAACATTTCGACTTGTTCTTTCAATATGCCAGATAACGCAATTTTCCCTTGAGACTTACAAGCATTTGCTATGATGGGTGCCAGAACAGATAACGCGCTTGATAAAATATTTGCAACCACAAGGTTGGCTTCAAAAATTAGTGGCGATTCCGAATTGTAAAATTGAATATCGACATGATTTTCTTTTGCATTATGTGTGCTTGCAATAATGGCTTGTGGATCAATATCAATACCTGTCACTTCTATTGCACCACATTTTTTTGCTGCAATAGATAAAATGCCCGAACCACATCCGTAATCTAAAACGCGACTAGTAATATTTACTTCTTTAATAAGCCACTCTAAACATAAATGTGTTGTAGGGTGACTTCCTGTACCAAAGGCTAACCCAGGATCTAAGATAATATTGATGGCATCAGGATTGGGAGTGGTATGCCAGCTTGGAACAATCCAAAGCTTATCAAAAATGCAGATAGGTTTGAATTGTGATTGAGTTAAGGCAACCCAATTTTGTTCTTCCACAGATTCAAGCGTGTATTCAATATTGGATAAACCGGTCATGGTTTTCAGTTTATTGATAATAGTGTCGATGGATACAGAGTGATCAAAAAGAGATTCAACCATATTGTCTTGCCATATTGTGTTGCTTGGTATATTGGGCTCACCAAAAAGTGCTTCTTCATTTTTGCTATTAAGATAAGAGTCTTCGATAGAAGATGAAAGCGCGCCGAGATCGATTAAAGCATCGCTGATGATATGTGCATATGCTGCAGTTGCTCGGATTTTAAGATTAATCCAAGAGGCCATTTTATTTTTTTTGTATGCCGAGTTTTTTTTCTAGATAATGAATGCTGACGCCGCCATTGTTAAATGCAAGATCAGCCATGAGGTCTTTGTGAAGAGGAATATTTGTTTTAATACCTTCGACTACCATTTCAGATAAAGCAACGCGCATTCTCGCTATCGCCTGATGGCGGGTATCACCGTAAGTAATTAATTTACCAATCATGGAGTCATAATTGGAAGGTACGGTGTAACCCGCGTAGGTATGAGTATCTACTCGTACACCCGGGCCTCCAGGCATATGGAATGAAGTGACTTTTCCAGGCGAAGGTAAAAAGTTATAAGGATCTTCTGCATTAATTCGACATTCAATTGCATGGCCTTTAATGACAATATCTTTTTGTTTAAAAGGTAATTTTTCACCAGAAGCAATCTTGATTTGTTGTTGAACAATATCAATGCCTGTTATAAATTCGGTGACAGGATGTTCAACTTGTAATCGTGTATTCATTTCAATGAAATAAAATTCATTGTTTTCATATAAGAACTCAAAAGTACCGGCACCACGATATTTAATTTTTCGGCATGCTTCCGCGCAACGCTCACCAACTTTTTCACGAATTTTTTGTGACAAACCAGGCGCGGGGGCTTCTTCAATAATTTTTTGATGACGTCGTTGAAGTGAGCAATCACGCTCACCGAGATAGACAGCATTACCATGTTCATCAGAAAGCACCTGAAATTCGATATGGCGCGGTTTTTCTAAATACTTTTCCATATATACAACAGGGTTGCCAAAAGCGGCTTGCGCCTCCTGTTTGGTCATATTGACTGAGGTAATTAAAGCAGCCTCAGTGTGAACTACGCGCATGCCTCTGCCACCCCCCCCGCCAGCAGCCTTAATAATGATGGGGTAACCAATTTTTTTAGCAATAGCGATTATTTCTTTGGGCTCATCAGGAAGCGCACCCTCAGACCCGGGAACACAAGGCACCCCTGCTGCTTTCATGGCATTTTTTGCGCTGACTTTGTCACCCATGAGGCGAATCGTTTCTGGACGGGGACCAATAAATACAAAACCACTTTGTTGAACGCGCTCAGCAAAATCTGCGTTCTCAGATAAAAAGCCATAACCAGGGTGAATGGCCTCCGCATCAGTAACTTCTGCAGCACTAATGACAGCCGGGATATTTAAATAACTTTGTGCGGAAGGCGCTGGCCCAATACATACCGACTCATCAGACAGTTTGACATATTTTGCATCTCGGTCTGCTTCGGAATGGACGGTAACTGTTTTAATGCCAAGCTCACGACATGCACGCAATACTCTAAGGGCTATTTCGCCGCGATTGGCGATCAGTATTTTTTCAAACATAAAATAAGTTAGCCAATAATAAAGAGAGTTTCACCGTATTCAACGGGCTGGCCATTTTCAAGCAAGATCTTCTTAATTGTGCCAGTAGCGTCAGCCTCAATTTCATTCAGTAATTTCATAGCTTCAATAATGCAAAGCGTATCACCTTTAGTGACTTCGGAGCCTACATCGACAAAAGCTTTAGCATCAGGCGAAGCTGAGCGATAGAACGTTCCCACCATAGGTGAATTCACTGCATGTCCATCTATTTTTTCTGCAACAGGCTTAGTGTATGAAATGGCCCCATCTGACGGAGTAGCCATTTGAGGTGGATGACCCATTTGCTGAGGCGCTTGAATATATTGCGTCATCGGCGGCACATGATTCATAAGTTGCCGACTGATTTTTACTTTTTCTTCACCTTCGGTAAGTTCAAGTTCGGCGATTCCAGACTCCTCAACTAAGTCGATTAATTTTTTAAGTTTGCGTAAATCCATAATGACCTCTTTTTTAAAACTTTAAGCGTTAATTGCAAAATTAAGGGCTGCTATATAACCATCCGCACCTAAGCCACTAATGACTGCGACTGCGATATCAGAAAAATAGGAGTGATGCCTAAAAGGCTCCCTTGCATATACATTAGATAAATGAACTTCAATAAACGGGACTTTGACGGCAGAGAGCGCATCACGCATGGCGACGGATGTGTGGGTATAAGCTGCCGGATTAATAATTAGAAAATCAACTTTGTCCTTGTGAAGCGACTGTATTTTGTTTACTAAGTCTCCTTCGCTATTGCTTTGCATAGTTTCAAGCTTAATAGACTTCGCTGATGCTATGGTTTTTAAGGCTTGATCGATGTCTTCTAAGGTCTGTTTGCCATAGTGCTGAGGCTCACGCTCACCCAGAAGGTTTAGGTTGGGCCCGTGCAAAACTAAGATTGATTTTGTCGCCATGAGTAGCGTTTTTTCTTGAATCTATGGAAGTTAATTTTGCCGAAAATAACGTTTTTTGTCTACAAATTAGACAAAATTGAGGAAAATTAAAGGCTTTTAGAGGGTTGCAATAAAGGCTTGAGTATGGCATCTAATTGGTCTTTATGTACGCGACCGAGAATCGTTTTTTGGATGTTACCTTCTGAATTGATGATGACAGTATAAGGCAAAATACCCTCACTGTTCCCTAAATTCCTACTCAACAATACGCCTTTATCTTCATCTACAAAGATAGGGTAGGTCACTTTTGTATTTTTAAGATAAGATTTCACGGCCTTTTCCTCATCAATCGCAATACCCACTACCACAAGGTTTTTAGATTTATTCTCAGTATAGAAATTAGATAATTCAGGCATTTCTTCACGACAAGGTTCGCACCAAGTTGCCCAAAAATTGAGCACAATAGTTTTATGCTGAAATTGGCTGAGGCTTTGCGGCTTACCCTCAGGGTCATTAATCATGGATGCAAATAATGGAGCAGTCGAGGAAGTGTTTTTTTCTGAAGGCATCGAAAAAATACGAAAAATGGAAAAGCCCAAAAAAATAATAGCAACCATATAGATTGCTAAATGATATTTGGTTTTATTGATTTTCATGTTGAAGCGTTTTAAGGTGACCCAGCATTTGGGATGCGTTCTTGTAACCTACAATTCTAAAAGTACGTAATTCATTATGCTGCTTATCAAAAAATAATATGGCTGGCGGCCCGTAAAGATTGAAATGTTTTAATAGAGCTTTATGTTTAGCATTATTTTGAGTGACATCGACTTGAAGCAAGCTGTATTCATTGAGATGTTCTTTGACTTTTGGATTACTAAAAGTAAGTTTTTCGTATTCCTTACAAGACACACACCAATCCGCATAGAAATCGAGCATGATTATTTTGTTGTCGCGCTGATTAAGTTCGCGAGACAAATCATCAAGACTTTGAATTTGCTTAAAAGGCAAAACAGAGACGTGATTAGGCTTTGTGGTATTAGAAATACTTTCATTATCGGACATATTTATTTTTTGAAGTGTTAGTCCAAAAAGTAAAATGGAAGCAATGAGCGTAGCAAAAGCTGACAGATGAACCCAAGACATCGCTTTATATTTGAATCGACGGGCTGCAAAAAGCAAATAAATAGAGAGGGCGAGCAATAAAGCGCTGTAAGCAATTTGATCGATATTTTCAGGGAAAAGTGGACTCATAATAAAAAGGCCCATGGCAATTAAGACAAAGCCAATCAGCTCTTTAACAATAATCATCCAGTGGCCGCGCTTTGGTAGCCATTGATCAGAAAAAATACCAATGAGAAGAAGCGGCATGCTCATGCCAATAGAAAGGGTAAATAAAGCTAAGCCACCTAAGACAAAATCTCGCGATTGATTGATATAAATGATTGCTCCCGCCAGAGGAGGCGCAATGCAAGGACTCAATACAAGCGATGAAATCATACCGATAATAAACACATTAAGATATCTACCACCCTCTACGCGAAGGATAGATGTTGCAATAAAATTTTCAATGAAGTGAGGTAATTTGAGTGCATATAAATCAAACATAGAAAGAGCTAAAAGAATAAAAACGACACCAAGGATCATCATCAGCAAAGGACTTTGAATGCTTGTCGTAATTAAATTACCTGATAATCCTGCAAAGATACCTATCAAGGTGTAAGTAAAAGAAACGCCACCTACATAACTTAAAGACAGGAAAAAATCTTTTAAGCGCGTTTGATCAGAGAGGCGCTTATGTGATGCAAAAATAATACTCGATAAAATAGGGATCATAGGAAGAACACAGGGCGTTAAAGAAAGCAAAAGACCTGCAATAAAAAATCCTAATAAGATAAGGCCAATGTGTTGTGACTGTAATAAATATTGCATCGTATCAACCTCGGAATTAGAGTTACTCGCGCTTGAGTTATTGTTTTGAATGCTATCGAACTTAAATCCTTTCGTAATGGGAGGATAACAAAGACCTTTTTGGCTGCATCCTTGATAAGTGAAACTTATTTCTTTTGGTGGATGATTTGGGTCATATGGAATAGAAGCATTTAAAGTGTCATGATAAATTTCTGTTTTTCCAAAATGCGGGTCTGTTTTAATCTCAGATGTCGGCAAAAGTATTTGATTTTGAGGAACATGATCAAATTCAACTTTTAATTTGTTGCGATAGAGATAATAGTCCTTTGCAATAAAGAAGGCCGCCTCAATGGATTGAGGATTTTTCTTAATTGTTAATTGAAAGGCTTCGTCGGGCTTTAAGAAATCGCTCTTGTCTTTTAAGAATAAAGACTCGTTAGCATTTGAGCTGTTAATGAGTAAGCCGATAAAAAATAAACCAAATAAGATCGTTATTTTTTTTGATAAAGAAAAAATACGGCTAAACATGAATAATGCCCTTTAATTATGAAGTAGACTGGTTGGAGTTGAATCATCACAAAATCGTTCCTTAAGTATCATTCAATCAAGCTCTTAAGCACAACGACCATTTATTACATATAATTCTAACTAAATTAATAGAATAACCCAATGCGATTACTTTTTACTGTTCTTTTATTATCCTTCCCAATTGTTGAGATATGGGGCATTTTTAAACTAAGCGCTCTTTATGGGTGGTGGTTTTTTCTTTATATGGTTTTAGTTACTTATCTTGGCTGGCGATTGCTTAAAGAAGAAAAACAATTGGTGTTTGCAAAGCTTATGGGCGCACTGAGCCAAGGTGGCAATCCAATTGCAGCCATGATTGGAAGCGCACGTAATTTATTTGTAGGCATCTTATTTATTATTCCCGGAGTGATTACAGATTTTTTTGCAATCATATTGTTACTTATTCCTATTAAAAATAACTCCTCTCAAAACATTAATCCGTCAGAAGAAGATGTGATCGAAGGTGAGTATCGCCGGGATGATGAGCTTTTAAAATAATGAGTTATACCGTAAAACTTTTACCAAGTGGCCATGTCTTTCAAGCCAAAGGAAGTCAAACCATTGTAGAAGCTGCTATAGATGCAGGCGTTGATCTGCCTTATGGTTGCCGAAATGGGGCGTGTGGCGCATGTAAAGGTAGAGTAGTTGAAGGCAAAGTTCATTGTGAAGACTATCAGTCATCCTTGATTTCAGAAGAAGAAATTAAAAATGGCATGACATTGTTTTGTAGAGCAATAGCTATAGAAGACTTAACCATTGAAATTAAAGAGCTGGCGATCGCTAGTAATATGAGACCTAAAATCTTTCCAGTGCGTGTTGAAGCTTTAGAAAAACTCTCGCATGACGTAATGCTGATGAAGTTAAAACTTCCAAGTACTGACAAACTGCAATTTGTAGCAGGACAATATCTAGAGTTTTTACTTAAAGATGGAAAAAGGAGAGCCTTCTCAATTGCGAGCCCTTCTCACGAGTCTTCCTTGCTTGAGATACACCTTAGGCTAATTCCAGGCGGCGAATTTACAGAATATGTATTTAGAGAAATGACAGCAAAATCTATTCTGCGCGTGGAAGGACCCTTCGGTAATTTTTACTTACGTGAAGACTCTGAAAAAACTATGATTTTTGTAGCTGGCGGAACGGGCTTTGCACCTATTAAGGGCATGATTGAAGAGTCCATTCAAAAAGGCATGAAGCGACCTATCAAACTTTATCGCGGCGCGCATATATTGGAAAATTTATATATGGATACGTTATGCAAAACATGGGCAAAGGAATATGCGCATATTGAATACATCCCTGTTTTGTCAGAATCGCTTAAAGAAGATGCATGGGAAGGCAGAAAAGGTTTAGTGCATGAAGCTGTGTTAGAAGATTTTGTAAATTTGCATGATTATCAATTGTATTGTTGTGGCGCACCACAAATGGTGGAGGTAGCTCACAAAGCATTTATTGCACGAGGTTTATTAGAAGATGAATTTTATTCGGATGCTTTTACATTTGCAGCCCCTATAAAAAAATAAATATAGCAATCATAAAAAAAGGCGCTAAAGGCGCCTTTTTCTTTGATACGGAAGCTAATTACTTAGGACCACCTGGAGGCGGAGGAGCTTTAGAGCCATCAGCTTTAGGACCACCTGGAGGCGGAGGAGCTTTAGAGCCATCAGCTTTAGGACCACCTGGAGGCAGAGGAGCTTTAGAGCCATCAGCTTTAGGACCACCTGGAGGACCTGGAGGAGGCTCAGCAGCAAAAGTGTTCAATGAAAGCGCGAATAAACCTGCAACTAATGCAGCTAATAACTTGGACATGTAATTTCCTTAAATATTAAATAAAATATGTAGCAAACTTTAACAATAGTGACACACATCAACCGTGTATAAAGCACGATTCGCGCGAATTATACATGAGCCATAATTTTTTTCTACAAAAAGTAAGGCTTGCTATCAAAGACATACGCTTTTTGAACAAGCCCCGTGTAGTCGATAGAGATTGAAAAGAAAATAATTTTTAATTAAAACGACTTTGCAATACAGCGGACAAACTATTAAAAGAGCTCGCGAGATATCTAAAATTAGTGATCAATTGTCTCTAAGAGCTTTTTCATCATCGACTGATCAGAAGGCTCGTCCGATGAAAAAGTCATAAAAGACTCTCTCTCAAGAACATTCACCATCCTTGGATGATTTACGATAAAAAGTACGTCCTTTAAGAAACTCATATCTCTTAAGCGATTTAAACGAACAAACTCCTTACATGCCTCAGAGCTTGTAATAAGAATCGCTGAAATGTGAATTTTTTCAGAAAAAGCTTTAAGAAGATCTAAATTGGTTTGCGGAAACGTTCGCGTATAACATTCTGCGTAAGTAACTTCAGCGCCACGCGCTCTTAATATTTCAGCCAAAGTTTCTCGGCCACCCTCACCTCTAAAGATTACAATTTTTTTATTCTTAATGTCATTCATTTCTTTGGTAGCAAGTAAACCCTCGCTATCAAAGTTTTCATCTGGGATGAGCACATGATTTACATCAAATAATTTCAATGCTTTTTGAGTGGAGGGACCAATAGCTGCGAATTGTGTTGATTCAGGCAATGTGTGAAAGGCATGTTTGACAGCTGGCATACCAAATTGCACTGCATTAGAACTAATAAAAATAGCCCAATCATAATCATTCAACTTTAAAACGATATTTTGAAAAGTTTCGTTTTGACTTTTTGATTTGATTTCAAGTAAAGGAAATTCGATAGGATGTCCTTGATGATCATTCACCAAGGTTTTGATCTCGCCAGTTTGATGAGAAGGCCGTGTAATCACAATGCCGGTTTGATGGAGTTCTTTTTTACTCATATAACAAGACTCGCTAAGATTTTATCGGCGCCCTGATCAAGAAGTTGCTTAGCAAGTTTTTCACCAAGCTTTTCAGCATCTGAAATAGAGCCTTCAATCTTATCTTTAATCATTTCTTTTCCGTCTATAGAAGCCACAAAACCTTGCAGCTTAAGAATTTTATTTTCAATGATTGCATACGCACCTAGGGGAACGTTGCAACTGCCACCCAAAGTTCTACTCATAGCTCTTTCAGCTAAAACACAATAAGCCGACTCTTGATGATGAAGTGGCTTTAATAGCTCAACAAGATCGGAACGCACTTTTAATATCTCAATAGCAAGTGCACCTTGCCCAGCAGCAGGAATCGAATTTTCAGCCGACATATACTGTCGAATGCGTGTTTTTAATTTCAGCCGAATGAGGCCTGCCGCTGCTAATATAATGCCGTGATATTGTTTTTTATCGAGCTTTTTCAAGCGGGTTTGTAAATTTCCTCTCAATGGCTCAATTACAAGCTCAGGGAACCGTCGTTGTAATTGACTTTGTCGGCGAAAGCTTGAGGTCCCAACAATGCTTCCTGGCGGCAACATTTCGAGCGCCCCAAAATCATTAGAAATAAACGCATCTCTTGCATCTTCTCGCTTGCCAATGGCAGCAATCATAAATTTTTCACTCAAATGCATAGGCAAGTCTTTAAGCGAGTGCACCGCAATATCAGCTTCTTTATTTTGTAATGCGACTTCTAGTTCTTTGATAAAAAGACCTTTGCCACCAATTTTAGAGAGGGATTTATTGAGTGTTTTATCCCCTTGAGTCGTCATACCAAGAATGCTTACCTCTAATCTCGGATAGAAGGATAAAAGTTGTGACTTAATATATTCGGCTTGCCAAATCGCAAGCTCACTTTCGCGCGTCGCGATGGTTATGTGTGTAGGTTGAGTCATATTTGAATTTAAAACGAATGAGCCATTTTATCATAAGCTAGGCCTTTGAAAATTTAGAAAATCATAAGCTTTAGCATATACTTTCATCTATGGCTAAAAAAGGTATAAAAAAAGCAAATTGGTCAGGTAGATTTAATGAGCCTGTGACTGATCTCGCCAAAAGATTTACAGCCTCTGTTGGTTTTGATCAAAAACTAGCTCTTTACGATATTGAAGGCTCAGTGGCCCATGCTGAAATGTTAGCCGCACAAAAAATTATCACGCAAAAAGATTTAAAAGCGATTCAAGGTGGATTGCAAAGCATTCAAAATGAAATTTTAGCCGGCACCTTCAAATGGTCTCTAGATTTAGAAGATGTGCATTTGAATATTGAGAAAAGGTTGACTGATAAAATTGGTGAAGCAGGTAAGAAATTACATACAGGCAGATCAAGAAATGACCAGGTTGCAACTGATTTGAGATTATGGTTAAGAGCAGCCATTGATGAAACGATTCAAAAAATTAAAACACTTCAGTTATCCGTTGTTCAGTTAGCAGATAAGCATCAAAAAACAATTATGCCTGGATTCACTCATCTCCAAGTCGCACAGCCTGTAACTTTTGGCCACCACTTGATGGCTTATTATGAGATGTTGCAAAGAGATCTGGCGAGATTTGAAGATGCTAGAAAAAGAATGAATCAATTACCCTTAGGGGCAGCAGCGCTTGCCGGCACTAGTTATCCCATCGATAGAAATAGGGTTGCTAAAAAACTTAAATTCGATGGTGTGTGTGAGAACTCTTTAGATGCAGTTTCAGACAGAGATTTTGCCATTGAATTTACTTTTGTAGCATCTTTACTCATGAGTCATTTATCAAGATTTTCAGAAGAGCTCATCATGTGGTCGAGCCCTATGTTTGGATTTGTTGAAATCGCTGATAGATTTTGTACTGGCTCATCCATCATGCCGCAGAAAAAAAATCCAGACGTACCAGAGTTAGTGAGAGGTAAAACAGGCAGAGTGACAGGACACTTAATGGGTCTTCTCATGCTTATGAAAGCGCAACCCCTTGCTTACAATAAAGACAATCAAGAAGACAAAGAGCCCCTTTTTGATACTGCAGATACTATTTTAGATGTACTCACTATTTATGCAGATATGCTGAAAAGCATTTCGGTTAATGAAAAAAATATGAAGGAAGCTGCTTTAAAAGGTTATGCGACTGCAACAGACTTGGCAGATTATCTTGTAGTCAAAGGTGTGGCATTCAGAGATGCGCATGAGATTGTTGCAAAAGCCGTAAACGCAGCTATTAAAAAGAAATGTGATTTATCAGAACTTAAGATAGATGACTTGAAAAAATTTAGTAAAATAATTTCAAGTGATGTGTATAGTCATTTAACGCTCGAGGGTTCAATTAAATCCAGAAATCACATTGGTGGCACATCTTTTGAGCAAGTTAAAAAATCGATTGAAAAGGCTAAAAAAAGACTAAAATAATAATTGTTTTAGCTATTTTCTAACTTTATAGACCAACCTCCACCTAAAGATTTAAATAGTTCAACGCTCGCAATTAATCTTAATTGTCTTTTTTGAATATAAGCAATCGACGCATCATTGTATACACGCTGAGCATCAAGGTATTCCAAGTAACCTGAATAGCCGGCTTTGTACCGGTTTGATGCAATATCCATAGCTTTCTTTGCCGCATCTTGTGTGAGTTTTAAATCATTTTCTTGCTCGGTGTATTCTTTTAAAGATACCAGTGCATTATTTACTTCTTTAAAAGCATTCTGAATAGAAGACTCGTAATAGCTAAGCGCTTGTTTTTGTTTGGCTGTGGCTTGACTAACTTTTGCTTGAGCTCTTCCTGAGTCAAAAATTGGTAGTGTTAAGCCTAAACCTATTCCCCATATGTCTGAACCAGTTTTATTAATATTTTTTAATTCAGCACTCTCTCTTCCGAAATTTGCCGTAAGGATAATGTTTGGAAAAAGTGCCGCTTTAGCCACACCAATGTTTGCATTAGCCGCAATCATTATTTGTTCAGCTTCTTTAATATCTGGCCTTGATTCTAAAAGCGACGAAGGGATATTAGCTGGAGGTATTGGAGGCATGACCAAAGCGTCTAATCTATTTTCAGGTATATTTAAATTCATATCGCCTGACAAAAGAATAAGCTGATTAGAAATAACTTCACGTTGACGAATAAGATCACTCAGTTGAGCAGATAGATTATTAAAAGCTGCTTCTGCTTGATGAAGATCGAGCGCTGAAATAAGACCACTCTCTAAACGCTTTTTAGTTAGCTCTAAATTTTCTTTGCGGTATCCAACATTGTCTTTTAAAGCCAATATTTGTGAATCGATACTCCGCAACAATAAGTAAGTGCTTGCAAGAGTGCTTTGTAAACTTAGTACCACAGTGTCTTTTGAATATTGAGATGCAATATATTCTGCACGAGCTGATTCTTTTGCGCGACGTAATCTTCCCCAAAAATCTATCTCAAATGATGTGCCGAGTTGAATATTGAAATTTTTACGAAAAGGTTTTACAAAACTTGAGGGCACAATACCAGTTTCAGTGGCTTTAGTTCGATTTCCCTGCGAAGTTAAATCTATCGAGGGTATCAAAGCCGCTCCTATTTGCTTTAGATATGCATCAGCCTCCTCCAAGCGCGCAATCGCTGCATTAATATCTGCGTTTTTCTTTAATGCATTGTCCATTAACTCATCAAGCGCTGGGTCTTGATAAAGCTTCCACCACATATTTAAATCTGCCGCTACATTGTCTTTATTAATTTCCTGGTGATAAGCGCCGGGCAAATTACTTTCTGGACGTTTGTAATCGGGACCAATTAATGTGCAGCTTATGAGACTAAAAGATAAGCAAAAGAAAATAAAGCGCAGCATCATTTTATTTTTTTATCCTCATCTATATGACCGTGATGACGAATATGATTTCCAGTTAACCAGACAAAAAATAGTGGAATAAAAATAGTTGCAATAAAGGTTGCTAAGATCATGCCGCCAAAAACACCAGTCCCCATCGATTGGCGGGCCGCTGCACCTGCACCCGTTGCAAAAACAAGAGGCACAATACCAAAAACGAACGCCATCGATGTCATCACAATCGGTCTAAATCGAAGGCGCGCAGCTTCAAGCGCAGCCTCCATGAGGGGCATACCTTCTTCCATTTTTTGACTGGCAAATTCCACAATTAAAATTGCATTTTTAGCAGCGAGGCCAATTAAGGTGATTAGACCAATCTGAAAATAAATATCATTTGGCATACCGCGCACTAGAATAGCAATGAGAGCGCCCGTGAGCGCGAATGGCACGGCCATAATCACTGCGAGCGGAAGTGCCCATGTTTCAAACTGTGCGGCTAAAATCAGAAATACCATAATAATGGCAAAACCAAATGCAAAGAGCGCCGCAGAACCTGCGCGCTTTTCTTGATAGGCTTGTCCTGTCCAAGCCATTTGATAACCTTCAGGTAAACTTTCTTTCGCAATTTTTTCAACAAGTTTAATGGTGTCACCTGAGCTGACACCGGGCGCTCCTCCTGCTAAGACTTTTGCCGAGAGAAGTCCATTAAAACGTTCGAGTTGTTCAGCACCTAAAATACTATTGACTGTGCTAATCGCCGAGAGGGGAATCATAGCGCCTGCATTTGATCGCACATACACTTTACCAAGATCATCCGGCTTCATTCGATAAGGCGCATCCGCTTGAAGTTGAACGCGATAAGTTCTACCCGATTTATTAAAGTCATTGATATATAGTGAGCCCATAGTGCTTTGCAGCGTGTCATAAATACTCGAAATAGGAATGCCTAAGCTCATCGCTTTAGCTTCATCTACCTCAATAAAAAGTTGTGGTACGGTGGGCCTAAAAAAAGTATTAACGCCTGTAAGACGAGGTTCTTTCTTAAGCGCTTCAACAAATAAATTGACTGCTGCAAATAAGCGTAATGGATCAGTGTCACTTCTACTTTGGATGTAAGTTTCCATGCTACCCGAACTGCCTAATCCGCGAATTGAAGGAGGGTTAAATGTAATGGCAAGACCATCGGGTTGCATCATACCGATGCCGAAAAGTTTTTTTACAATATCACTCGCGGAGCTCTCTCGTTCGGCCCAATCTTTTAATCTCACAAATATCGTAGCTGCATTTGATTTGTTGCCACCTCCAATCAGATCATAACCATTTACAGCAAACTGAAAAGTACTTGCAGGATCCTTGGCAATTGCTGAACGCACGGCTTCCGTTGTTTTGGAAGTGCGACTAATTGTAGCGCCATCCGGTAACATCACCGCTGTAATGACATAGCCCTGATCTTCGGCAGGAATAAAGCTAGTGGGCGTGAGTTTAAAAAGAAAAATAGAGACAATGACAATGCCAACAAAAACGATGCCACCAATTAAACGATGATGCAAAGTACCATTCACAACCTTAATATAAAAATGAGTTAAGCGATTAAATCCACTATTAAAACGATCAAAAAATTTTGAATGGATGGATTTTGGATCTAAGATAATGGCACAGAGCGCAGGTGTAAGTGTGAGGGCCACAACACCAGATATCACAACAGCAATAGCCACAGTCACAGCGAATTGACGGTAGAGCTCTCCTGCTATACCGCCTATAAAAGCAACAGGTACGAATACAGCACATAACACTAATACAATCGCAATGACTGCAGCAGAGACTTGTTCCATAGATTTAATAGCAGCTTGAATCGGAGAAAGTTTTTCTTCCGCCATTAAGCGTTCGATGTTTTCTAAAACGACAATGGCGTCATCGACCACAATACCAATAGACAGGACCATGGCAAAAAGTGTCAGCGTATTAATTGAGAAACCAAAAAGATATAAGCCTGCAAAAGTTCCTATTAGAGATATAGGTACAGCGATAATAGGAATTAAAGTGGCGCGCCAGTTTTGTAAAAATAGAAATACGACAATCACCACAAGAAGCATTGCTTCACCAAGCGTTTTAAATACTTCTTTCATGGAAGCTTTTACAAAATTACTAGTGTCATAAGGAACTTCGAAATCCATTCCTTTGGGAAAGCGACCTTTAAGTTCAGCCATTTTTTCCTTGATGCCTTTGGCTGTATCAAGTGCGTTAGCACCTGTTTGAAGGAAAATAGGAATACCTACGCCTGGTTTACCGTTTAATGTTGTATTGATATCGTAAGTTTGTGCACCTAATTCGACCCGCGCAATATCTTTAAGATAAAGAATACCGTCAGGCCCGCCAGCTCTAATAATAATATTTCCGAATTCATTAGGATCGAGCAAGCGGCCTTTTGCATTCACCGTATACACGAGTTGTTGGTCACTTACAGAAGGCTCTTGACCAATTTTGCCGGCGGCGTACTGGGCATTTTGACTTTGAATTGCAGCTGCAATGTCTGAAGTGGTGACATGAAGTTGCGCCATACGATCTGGTTTAAGCCAAACACGCATGGAGTAGTCGCGCGCACCAAATATATTGGCATCACCCACACCTTTAACACGTTTAATTTCATCTAAAACATTAAGGGTTGCGTAGTTACTTAAATAAAGCGGATCAAATTGCTTGTCTTTTGATGTTAGCATCACAACTAAAAGAATATCGTTTGATTTTTTTTGTACAACCACACCCGAACGTCTGACGGTTTCTGGTAAGCGAGGCGCTGCAATGTTGACGCGGTTACTTACATTAAAAGTTGCCTGGTTAATGTTTGTCCCAATTTCAAAAGTCGCGGTGATATTAAGTGTGCCGCTAGAATCAGTGCTGGAATTAAAATAAAGCAGACCTTCAACACCACTTAATTGTTCTTCGATAGGGCCTGCAACTGTTTTCGAAAGTGTTTCGGCGCTGGCACCTGGATAGCTTGCAGTGATAATGACTGTAGGTGGTGCGATTTGTGGATATTGTGCAATGGATAATTTAAGCGCAGCTGCAATACCAGCTAAGACAATAATGATTGAGATTACCGCAGCAAAAATTGGCCGCGTAATAAAAAATTTACTCATTATTTTTTGAAGCTAGGCATGTTGGTGACAGGCATGCCAGGACGTACTTTAATAAGATTGTCGATAATAACCTTATCCCCCGCTTGAAGACCACCCAGAATAACCCAATCTTTCCCTTTCCATTGGCCCGCGATAACAGGACGAGGGGTGGCTTGACTTTTTTCATTGACCACAAATACAAATTTACCTTGATCAGAATTAAGAACCGCTAACTGAGGTAATAAAAATACACCATCTTTTTTGCCTGTAGTCACACGGACACGAACAAATTGGCCAGGTAAAATTTGACGCTCATTATTTTCAAATGTTGCCCGGAGTTCTTGAGTACCAAGTGATGGATTGATTTCGCTTGCGGCAAAGTTTATTTTGCCTTTTTTCGGGTATTCATTTCCATCAGAAAGGATCATTGAAACTTCTTGAATGTTTTTTTCATTTAATGCACCCCCTAATTGCTTAAGTTCATTATCTGAAAAACTAAATCGCACCCAAATTGGATTTACTTGAGCTAATGTCGTGAGAAGACTTGTATTCGCAGAAATGAGAGCGCCTTCAGAAAATTGAAAGCGACCGGAAATGCCATCGACAGGGGCGGTGACATTGGTATAAGAAAGATTAAGTTCTGCCTGTCTTAAATTTGCTCGACTTTGGGCGAGAGCCGCAACACTAATCGATTCATCTGATGTTGCATTATCAAATTCACGCTGACTAATTGACCGAGATTCAATCAAACTTTCTAAACGTTTTTTCTCTCGCTTAGCTTGTTCGGCTTGAGCAAGACTCTGATTGTATTGAGCACGCGCTTGATTCAAAGCAATTTTATATGGCTCGGGATCAATATTGAATAAAATTTGACCGGATTTAACCTGAGAGCCTTCATTGTATTTTCGTTTTAATAAAATACCGCCAACACGAGGTCTAATTTCAACTTCCTTAGCGCCCTCTGTTTGGCCTACAGCTTCGGCTGTAATAGGAATCGATGCAGGTATGGATTCAAGCATGGTCACGGGCAAAACAAAATTAGGTGGCATGCCACTTTGCTCTGGAGGTTTTTGACAGCCAACTAAAGAATACAATAGAAAACCGATAATTAAAAAAGATCTAGATGACAAAAAAAGCTGTTGCAAGTAAAGCCCCAATTCTAAAAATAAAACATGGAAACGAACGTTTCTTTGAAGGACTTATTTTACAATTAAATCAATGAATAAGAGGGATTTAGATGATTTAAATATATGAAATTTTTATGAAAATAGATGGGCTAAGCCAAAAGCAGCCGAAGAAGCTAAGGCACCAATCACAAGCGTTTGTATCGCTGAACGTCCTTGGTTCACCCCTGTAAAGCGACCTTTAATCCAACCAAAAAGTACGAGTGCAATACTTGTTGCTATGGCTGACATTTTTAGAGCGGGCATGATGTCAGATATAAAGATATAAGGCATCAAGGGAATGAGCCCACCTATAATATAAGCGATTGCAATAGTAGCCGCGCTGGTCACTGCTCTTTTCGGATCAGGCCTTTCTAAATTTAATTCAAATTTCATCATGAATTTTAGCCAGCGTTCACGATTAGAAGTGATGGACTTAACAACTGCTTTAAGCGCACTCCCTTTGAGTCCATATTCTAAAAGTATTTCCTCGACTTCTAAAATTTCATGCTCACGCAAATGCTTAATTTCATAGGCTTCACGTTTTAATTCAGAATCATAATGTTCAATATCTGTTTTTCCAGCAAGATAGCCACCCAAGCCCATCGCAATCGAGCCCGCCGCAACTTCAGCTAAGCCTGCTGTTACAATAATCGCTGATGAATCAACAGCTGCGGATAAGCCTGCAGCGAGGGCAAATGGAACAGTCAGTCCATCCGCCATGCCAATAACAATATCGCGAACTACTGCTGTTGAGGTGAAGTGTGTTTCAGAGTGATGCGAATGATGGTCGTTTGACATGAATATCTCTTTAAATTTTATGTTAATTTAAGTAAAAAATACTATATATTAGTTT
>Ga0209443_1000652_pt1 | contig 23197 bp, 20 predicted proteins | sample LauGreBMM110DCMD_2_FD_187571 | JGI IMG/M metagenome (GOLD analysis project Ga0209443, IMG submission 187571) | Freshwater lake microbial communities from Lake Michigan, USA - Su13.BD.MM110.DCMD (SPAdes) (version 2) | ecosystem: Environmental > Aquatic > Freshwater > Lake | place: Lake Michigan... | reverse complement strand
TTTTTTTCAAACCTAATAAACAAACTCGTATTATTTCTTTTGTGAAGCTGCTACCTCAGCATATAAAACTGCTGGGTCGAAATAGCGGAATTCGCGAACGATTTTATCGCCTTTCCAAATAAAGGCAAGATGCAAGGGGGCTGAAATTTCTTTGTTAGTAAACTTTCCTTTACCCGTCCACATACACCAAACTCCAGTATGCTCTTCCCCATTAGCAAATTTTAAGGTCATGATATTATCTGTCTCTACCTTGATATCCGTAAAAAAATCATGGTTCATGCGCTCATTTGCAGCAAAACCTGCGCGTCCACCTGGATTAGGTTTTGTCTTTCCGCCTTCTTGGTTAGCGGCCATTTGATCATAAATCTTAACCGTATCAACATAGTATTCATAAATCTTTGTTGAATCATTGTTCATGTAGGCTTCCAAAGCCGCTTTTACTTTTTGAGACTTATCATCTTGTGATGTAAATGTTCCAGACTTTGGATCAGTAGATTCAGATGACGCATCAGCCTTTTTTGTTTCTGGTGATGTACAAGCAAACATCGTTGCCACAAGCATCATGGGTAATAGTAATTTTTTCATAAGGATTTGAGGTTATAAATAAGTTAAAAATCAAATATAAGTATCATTTTGACATTAAAAAGAAAAAGTAAATTAAATTTTTGTGAAGCGCCACATTTGATGCGTGGAAATAGAATTTTATAGCCCTTATCTATTCAAAAAGAACGAGCCTTTTAAAAAGTTTATATGTATTAAAAACATAATTAAAATATCTTTTTATCTTGTGATTCAAGCATAAACCTGCTTGAGCCAAAAACCTATTTAATAATCATGCAAAAATTTCACACCGTATTCATTGCCCTATTCCTTCCATGTTTCGCATGGAATGCTTTTGCCCAGGATGGAACTATTTATCCGCTTGAAGCGCCTAAGGAACCTAATGCCATTCCCTTAGGCACAGGATCTGTGAAGGATCAGCCCGCACCAGAATCTTGGTTTCGCCAGTGGGGTGACCCCATGGCCAGAAACATTTCCAAAGCTACCTTGACACCCTTCTTCCCTGAAAAAGGAAAGGCCAATGGAGCTGTGGTCATTGTGGCTCCAGGTGGAGGATACCGTTGGCTTTCCATGGGCAACGAGGGCTGGGAAGTGGCTGAGGCCCTGGCCAAAAAAGGAATAACCGCTTTTGTTTTAAAATACCGATTGTTCCCCACGGCTCCCTCTTTGGATGATTTCACCGCTTGGATGAATCGTCCACGCCCAGCACCACAAAAAACAGATAGCACCTCAAAGAATACAAATCCAATGGCCCAAATGGATCTATCAAACCAGTTGGCAGACGCCGAAGCGGCCTATGCGATGATTCTAAAAAATGCCACGGAATGGGGTATTGATACTAAGCGTATTGGGATGATTGGCTTTTCTGCCGGAGCCGGTCTAACCATGCATGCAACGCTGAATTCCAAAACGATGACGCTGGCTTTTATTGGCCCTATTTATGGTGGCATGGGCCCTGTGAAAGTGCCTGAAAATGCCCCTCCCATGTTTAATGTAATCGCCTCTGATGACTTTTTATTTAATGCGCAATTTGGCGTGATTGATTCTTGGTTTAAAGCCCGTCGGCCGGTTGAATTTCATTTATATCAAAACGGCGGACATGGATTTGGTTTAGGAAATCCAAATCGGACAAGCAATAAATGGTTTGACGCATTTATTCATTGGCTAGATGTGAACAAATTTCTGGTGGCCAAATAGTTTAAATCGGGTTACATTCAGCATGATTTGATTGACTTTTAACATAGTCATTGTACGAAATAAATTCCCCGTGAAGTTTAAGGTCGCTTATTAATTGATTCAATTTTTTGAAAAGAACTGATTGGCATCCCTTGATGGTATAATTTGGTAAACCATATGCATGTATGTCAACAAATTCCCATGGATGAAAATACAAACTCAAAAAACCTTCTCGTTTCAAGGATTGAATCGCCAGTTGGAGATACAAAGAGTAGGGAAAATTTTTAAAACTGAGCCAAAAAAGAGGAATTCGACAAAAAGTACTGACAGAAGCGGGCACCCTAAATAAACCTTCCTCCACATATAGCTTTCTAGGTAGATGTAGGTTATTATATCTACCAGGTATCCAAGTGGGGTGAATGGAAGCATCATAGGCATAGCCCGCATGTATGATATCTGCAACGGGTACCTGCTTCATACGAGGCATTCGTAAGCCAAAAACCTCTTTTTGAATTATTTCAGATAATCTTTCTCGTGATCCTTTTAAGTCTGCCGTGGAATAAGATGAATGATAAAAAGTATGAGAAGCAATCTCATGTTGGTGAGACAATTGTTTTATTTCATCAGGATAATGACTGGCAAAATTGGCCGTTGTAAACAAGGTTGTTTGGATCGTAGTATCTAGCAATGTAGGCATCAATCGATCTAAGCCTAATTTTCCCACTTGCATTTGTTGTTCATGGGAAATTTTAAAGCCATACTCTAGCGGCATGTCAAATTCTTCTACATCAAAACTTAATAAAATTTTTGGAATCATAAATTTGATTCTTTGATAATATAATGGGGCCTGTTTTTACTTTGAGTAAATACCTTACTTAAATATATTCCAATAATACCTAGAATCATCAGATTTAATCCTCCGAAAAAAACAATCGTAGCAATCACTGAGGCCCAGCCCGGCACTTGAGTTCCTGTATAAAAAGCATGGATGATATAAGGAACACTTAATGTAGATAAAATCGAAAATATAAAACCTAGATACGCGGCAAAATATAAAGGCTTCGTGCTAAAAGAAGTTAATCCTTTTAGTCCAAAGCTAACCATTTTTTTAAATGTATACTTCGTCTGACCATTAATCCTTTGTTCTGGATGGTATTCTAAACTTATTTGTTTAAACCCTATCCATTTTATCAAACCCCTATAAAATAAATCAAATTCATTAAACGACTTTAGGTGATCGATTGCTTTGCCACTAATTAATCTAAAATCAGCCGAGCCTTCATCTATCGTAATATCAGATAATTGGTTTAGAAATTTATAAAATAAGTTAGATGTCTTCTTTTTAATAAATCCAGCCGTTCCATTATCGACACGATTTGTCCGCACAATGTCATAGCCTTGCTCATATTGAGCTAAAAGCTCTTTGATTAATTTTGGTGGATGTTGTAAATCACAATCCATCATAATTATCACATCTCCAAAAGAAGCGTCTAGTCCTGCTTTGATCGCATTTTGATGCCCGAAATTTCGTGATAGCTCAATGTATTTAACCTTGTTATCTTTTTTCGCTAACTCCTTTATGTGCTCAAGCGATTTATCCGTACTTCCATCATCCACAAATAAAATTGTGTACTGATAATTTGTGGAAGCTAGGGCATTTACGAGTTGCTCATAAATAAGATGAATATTCCCCTCTTCATTATGGGCTGGCAAAATGATGTCAAGCTGAGTATGCATTTGGCTCTTTTTTTTCAAAGTTTGAACAAATCAATTGAAAGGTAATAATCAGCCAAGCGATCAAACAAGGCAGGGCTTTAAGTGAATATCGTATGACAAATTCTTTGCGTATATATCGGGGAAACAAATCAGTAGGAGAAAAAACGGTTAATACTAAAACAAATGCAAGTACATAATACATCCATTGGCTGGGCTTTGGCGCGGATAAAATATACCAAATGGCAAAACCTACCACGGCAATCACATAGGTTGGAGATTCGGCAGATGTACTAAAAATAACGACGCCAATTAAAACTTGGGCCAAGTAGCTTAGTTGGAACTTCTCCACAGTCCACTTAGAAAACCTAGCTAATGGCAAAAGCGTGAGTATACCAGCTGGGACAATAAAATAAAGGTTAGATAAATCATACCAGCCGCTAACTCTTTTCACAAAACCCATGGCAGAAATATCGGTCATCCCCATATTTTGATACGAAGACACATTTTCTATGTTTTTTTCGATCAAAACATGATACCAATCCAAATAAGAATTTAACACAAATTTAGGACTCGAAATAAGCATGGGTAAACAGAAAAAAATAATGGCCCAGACGATCAAATAGCTTATTAATTTTTTTCGCTCGGTAGTAAAAAAAATAAAAGCAATCCCCACAATCCCATATAACTTCACCAAAGTTCCTGCCACAATGAACATCGCAGCAAGACCTAATTTATCCTCTTTAATGCATACATAGGTCAAAATAATCCAACTGCAAAGCATTGGATTAAATTGCAAATTTTGAACGGAGGTGAGCATTTCTATTAAACTGATCAATAGAATGATATTTTTAGCCCAATGGGAAACGGGCAATTTATGAACTGCATAAAATAAAATCCCAACATTTAGTGTTGCCCATAAAAGGACCCCGATAAAATTAGGTAATAGGGCAAAAGGGGCAATGATCAAACTAAAAAATGGCCCATAATGATTTTTGTCGAAGTATTCTGATGGATAATGATTATATAGATTTTGCTGCTGAACGCTATGCCAAAAAACGTTTTTGAAAATCAAATAATTATTGATGTGGGAATTGCCTTTACTGATTAATAACAGAACTGCTATGAAAGGGATTAAGAACCATAAAATGGTAACAAAATTGGGTTTGTTTTTAAAATGAACTATTTTGTTTAATGATTTCCACATATCATTAAAAGGGGGAATTGTTTGATTTGAACAAATTAAACAATGCTACAATAATTAAAATGTAGTAACATTATCTAACGCGAATAGGTGGCAAGATAAATATTTTTAACCATATAATGATAAAGCAGGATATGGTTATGATGAAATTGGTTTTTGGTATCCGGTGCTAGCAGAAGATAATGCAATTAGTGGATTTTTTTGAATGCTAAGAATTCTCTTTCCAACTAGGATAAACTCGAGCTTAGTGGTTTTTTCAATACATTTGAGAAATTTATCCATCATGATTCATCGCCTCTTTACTGAACCTTTATCCCTTAGAAATAGTGTGGTACTCGATTTAAGCGCCACGAATCTAGAATTAAATCCATCCATCTACGGAAATGTCTCGACATTCCAAGACTACATCGAAGGAAAATTAGGCGGAAAGATGGGTTTTGGTGGTTACTTGGAACACCGGGTCATCTATGAGTCCTACGAGAATTTCGCCACGGCCTCCACTGATTTCAGGAATATTCATTTAGGTATGGATTTTTGGACGAAGGCTGGAACTCCTATTTTTGCCCCATTGAAAGGAGAAGTACACAGTTTTCAGGCGAATCAGGGAGCGGGAAATTATGGGCCAACGATCATTTTATACCATCCTGCTGAAAAAATTTATAGTTTATATGGACATGTATCCATGGCTGATTTAGTTCCTCTTGAAATAGGATTACCAATCGCCGCGGGTCAACTAATAGGCCATTTAGGAAACACCACTGAAAATGGGGGATGGCCACCACATCTGCATTTCCAATGGATCCGCGATATGCAAGGGTTTCATGGAGATTATCCGGGCGTTTGTTCCCAACGAGATCTTTTGTTTTATGCCAATAACTGTCCGGATCCTGCTAATTTTTATCCTCTATTTAATCACGAGTTTCGTTAAAATTATATCTTATCTGAAAGCAATTTTCTTAGGTTCATCAACATAGTACCAGGGCTTTCCCGCTGCACGCCGAATTTAAAAGGTGTCGCAACGTGCAATACATAATCGCAACTCTTCCTAGCTTTATCCCAACCCGCATCATGCATCAGGTCAAGTTCACAAAACTCTAAATTGCCTTTTGGGTCAATTTCTTTTTTAATGCCATTGATTACTTCATCGGTTCTAAATAAACTCCTGACGGAACCTCTTACCGCATAGCCTTTTTTGATTTTTGCCTGTGCCTTTTGATATATAACAAAAAAAGGCAACGTCTTCTGACGTTGCCTTTAACAAATTCAATTTCTATTGATTACCTCAAAGAAGCTGGCCAAGGTTTTCCTGGATTGGATTTAACTTTAACAATCGAGAAGTCTCCATACCCATTTACAACACTAAAGGTTAGAACTTCAGGAGTTCTCTTAATAACCGTCATAGAGTAAGGAGATCCATACTGATCTACTCCGCTCATGCTAAGCACACCACAAGCATCACTAATTCCGACATCTCCTTTGTAGACGTCACCCTGACATCCATACAAACCAAATGTTCCATCAGAAATTAAGTAACGAGTAGAAGTACCTACCTTAGTCCAAGTTGTCTTACCCGTATAGGTATCTCCTGCGCAAGTACCATAGTCAGATTTCTGATCCGTAGCAGTAAATTCATATGTCCCTGCCAAATCAGAAGGACAAACTACAGAGGCTGGATACTGGAATGGAGAATCGTAGAAAGGTGCACCCGCTACGTTAGTTGTCACGTTATCAGAAGAGAATTTTCTTCCAAACTTGTCGTTCAACACTAAACGGAATTCGAATACATCGCCTCCACTAATACCCGCAGCTGTCAAACCCACCGCCGTAATAGCTTCTGCAGCAGTGATGGAAATATCAGCTCTCAAAAATCGAGAAGTGGTATTAGTTTTGAAGTCAGAAGCCTGAAGCGTCTTTATCAACACATCGTTTGCAGGAGTGTATTTCAATCCCACACCAGAAATCAAACGTCTGTGACGTACACGTACTTCAACAGTTTGAACCGTTTTTCCGTCTTCTTTATCTACCGCTTCAATGGTTAGCGCAAATTTAGAGCTCGCTAAATCGAAGAAGTTAAAGGAAGTGCTTGTTCTAGCAATGGTTCTCAAGTAAACTCCTGTGTCGAAATCTTTGTAAGGAACGTTAGGCTCCACAAAATCTCTACAAGAGCTTAGAAAGATGAGCGCAGTTGCGAATAAGCAGAAACTATATCTTAGCATTTTCATATTTTCTAATTTTTAAGGTTAATAAATCCACGGTGATGCAGGATTCTTATCCCAAAACACTTGAGTCGCTAGATCCTTTTTCTGAACTGCTGTGGTATTGGTAACCATGTAGTTGTTAGGATACAAGAATGATCTCACAAAAGATCCTGTTATAGATTCCAATCCTGGCTGCATACGATTTGGCTTTCCAGTTCTTCTGTACAGGTTGTAAGCTTCCGTACCATTACCATACAAAGACAACCAATACTCTCTACCTACCACATTCATCTTGGTATCGTTAGTAGCTGCAGCGTCATACCGAGTTCCAACATAGTTTAGATAACTTGTCACCTTCGCAGTAAAAGTAGCCGCTGGTTCGAAAGCTGAAATGGTAGCTCCTTCAGCACCTGCTATTGCAAATGCACGAACATAATCCATATGCTTCTTGATGCCAGAAAGTAACAAAGTCTTAGGAGTGCCCGTAGTTCCTAAAGTTACAGCAGCTTCAGCTAACATAAAGTCAACATAAGCAGCTAACATGATAGGGTGAATACCAGCACCTTTATTGCCTAAAGCAGGATTTGCTACAGGTAAACCGGAATTGTTGTCAAAACGACCTCCCGATGGGAATACTCCATAAGCGGTACGTTTCAAACCATCGGGTGGAATACCGTCTGGATCCAAGTGATCACGACCCCAGTATCCTTTGTTACCCGCGGGATTACAATAAGGATAGTTACCTACCAAGTAGTGAGGAGGTGCGATCTGAGAGATACACTCCTGCTCGTCTACGTTAGTCGTATTCGTCAAAGCTTGACGGTACAAGTAGTAACGCACGCGAGGATCATCAAAACCTTTTTCCACCGTTAAATGGTGCATGAAGTCCGTAGACTGGTAGTCACCACCACCGGCAGTATACTGACCGGCAAATTTAGGATGTCTAGAATCCGGATCCGCTGCAGTAGTACCAAAACGGAAGACGAAATCATCGCCAATTCCGATAAGGGCATTTGCTGAAATCAGCGCGTTGATCGCGCTCTTAGAAGCATCTGCATTCACTAAACGAGTGTTCAGGTAATACCTCAACTTAAGTGTGTTGACTAACTTATTCCATCGGGTATAATTTCTACCGTAGAAGTAATCGTTAGGTGTGCCACCAGAGGAAGTTGCCGTAAAGTGAGCCGAAGCCTCATCTAGCAATTTCAATGCTGCACCATAGATGGTCGCTCCTTCATCCGTCTTAGGGCTGAAATTTGCTGCGCTCAATGCCGCAGAGTAAGGAACATTACCATAAGTATCTACTAGATCCATTAAGACCATCGCCTTGATTGTCTTAGCAATCCCCATGTGACGCTGAAGATTTGACTTTTGAGCCAAAGGCATCAAAAATTCAATATCTGCCAGAACATCTGCATAGGCAGTAGCCCAAGTACCATTCGTAGAACCAGAAGTATAAGCTGATTCATACAAGGCAGATCCTTGGTTGATTTGACGCGTTAAACGCGCCCCACGATCTGACACGCCATACCATAAATTTTTGTAGGTAAGCTGGATACTGTTCAAAAGAAAATCAGGGGATGCAGTAGTTGCGTTAACTGCATTCGGGTTTTCTAATAATTCGTCCAGTTTCTCCGTACATGACGTAGCGAAAACCATTCCAGCAGCCAGCGTCAGTGCATATATAAATCTTTTCATTGTTGTTTAAGTTTGGGGTTAGAATGTAAGAGTTAACGTTCCACCCAATCTACGAGAGCTAGGTCCAGTTACGAAATCAAATCCAAGTCCATTACCCACTCCAGTACCCAATACGTCAGTATCGAAGTTCATGTTTGGTGGGAAGTTAAGGGCTTGGAACCACAAGTTAGTACCACTCAGTGTGAAGGATGCCTTCTTGAATGGAGTCTTAGCCATTAACGAGTTTGGCAAAGAGTAGGCTAAAGAAACTTCTCTCAAACGAATCATAGATCCATCAAATACGTTCGGCTCATCTGTTGCTCCCTGGTAACCACCGAAGAAGTAATCAGCCGCAGAAATTTGACGATCGTTAGGAATGTAGCGAGGCTTTCCGTCTGGATTGTTACCATCCTGTCTTACACCTGGCAAGATGAAGGTCAATTCACGATCAATTACTGGATCCTTGGTTACACCACGGGCCAAAGTAGCAGTTACCGTATTTGACATGATCACACCTTTGTGACGGTATTCCATCATTGCACTTAAGGTAAATCCTTTGTAAGAAAAGCTGTTGATGAATGAACCCGTCCAAGCTGGGTTTGGATCACCCAATACCACAGGCTCGTTGGTTGGCTTTTGTAAACCAGAAGAAAGGATGATGGGCTTTCCTGTAGCAGGATCTCTATCAAAACCAGTCCCCTTGATAATGTTGAAAGGCTGACCAGGAACCGCGAAGTTACCTAAATCGGTAAAACCAGCGACTACTACTTCTTCCAATCCGCTACCTAATTCCATTACAATTGAACTATAAGTAGACCAGTTAAGGGTAGAGTTCCACTCAAAACCAGATATGGTAGAAACTGGAGTCACAGTTGCTTGGAATTCAGCACCACGAGTTCTAATCCTTCCGATGTTAATCGTAGTTGAGGTAAATCCTGTAGCAGGATCAATTGGCGCCGAGGTGATCAAATCTCTCGTGTTTTTCTCATAAAGAGAAATGTCAAAGCGTAACTTGTTGTTGAACATGACACCTTCCACACCGAATTCCGCCTCACCATGAAGCTCAGGCTTCAAGTTAGGATTACCCAACGTATTAGATACAGAGTGCGTAGTAGTTACCGCTCCATTTACATCGAATGCTCTAGCAGCCTGCGATAGTACATTCCGTGTCGTGTACGGGCCAGGATAACCTGCCGACGTACCATAACCAAATCTCAACTTCAAGTCATTCAAATTAGAAGATTTCCAATCAAATGCAGTAGTTGGGATGAAAGAAACAGATCCTCCTGGATACAAAATACTTCTGTTTTCAGCTTCTACAGTAGAAGTCCAGTCATTACGAGCAGACAAATTCAAGAATAAGTAATCTGAATAGTCAAACGTAATGTTAGAGTACACGCCGTATCTTCTCTCGTCTACTCCGTTATTCATGCTACCACCAGAATAAGCGTCGTTACTGGACGATGTAGAAAAGTTAGAGTGCCTAAACAACCCAAAAGCTAATTGGCCTTGAGAAGCAACACCTGTTTGCATGTAAGAGTCAAACCGAGTGTTTCCACCAAGTAGGGCACTCATGCTGAATTTATCAGAAAACTCCTTCTTCCAGTTCACGATCAAGTCTTGATTCCAGATGGTGTTGTTGATATTAATCGTTCTGTAATATCCGTTTTTAGTTGCTAAGTTAGCCGTAGCTCCCCCTTTGTTATACAAAATCTCTTGTAATTCAGAGTAGGTATCTAGACCTAAACGATACGTCACAGAGAAGTTATCGTTAAAATCATAGTTCAAAGAAGTAGAGTTAAAGAAACGCTTCACATCAGAAGTGTTCTTGTAATACCTAACTAACCAGTTCGGGTTAGTGATATCGTTACCGCCTCTAAAGTATACAGAGCTTTTATCTACCGGGTTTTCGTAAGGAAGGTTTTCCAAATCCACAGAACGTGGGGTAAACAATACGTGTCCAAAAACAGAAGGAATATCAGAACCTGAACCATATGATGCGTTAGCAGGAGGTGAATCTAGATCAGTAATCGCGAAAGTAAAGGAAGATTTCAAGGAAAGCTTGTCGCTGATCTGAGAGTTCACTCCTAATCCGAAGTTATATTTCTTCAATTCGTTGCCTGGCGTAAAACCTTCTTCATCTGTGTAGCCAAAACTCGCATTGAAGCCTGTCTTCTCTCCTCCACCTGCTACTTGAACAGAGGTATTGGCGATCAAACCTTTTCTAAAGAAGATTTGAGAAGGGTCCTTGTAAGCTTTGTAATCGTACTTCACTGGCGTACCACCTACTTTGCCGTCCACCCAGAACTGAGGGAATGCTTCACGTACGGAGGCAACAGAAGAAGAAGCATACGGGTGATTAATCTGCAAGCCAGTATTCATACTCGGACCGAAGTTAGAGAAGAAGAACCCTGGAGCTTGTTGGAAACCGTTACCATATTCTGTACCGTAGGTAGGCAAGGAAGCCGCCTCGTTGGTAAATACAGACTGGTTAATGGTTACATTAGCCGCTTTTCTCTTAGATGCACCAGATTTAGTAGTAATCAAGATTACTCCATTTCTACCTTGGTCACCATAAAGTACCGTAGCAGAAAGACCTTTCAATACAGACATGTTCTCGATGTTGTTTGGATCAATATCTAAGAATCTAGATGATGTCGTTGCGCCACCAGCGGTAAATCCGTTTTGAGCATTAGTAGAGGTGTTAAAAGGAACCCCATCCACCACGAACAAAGGCTGGTTATTACCCGTTGCTGATTTATAACCACGGATAATCATGTTCGTACCAGATCCTGTCATACCATTAGTGGAGGTAATGCTTACCCCAGGTACTTTGCCCTGCAATACGCGGGCAATATCAGCTTCTGGACGATTTTCAAGCTGTGCACTGCTTACTTTAGTTACAGCGTAACCCAGTGCTTTTCTCTCCCTTTCAATACCAATCGACGTTACTACCACTTCGGTTAGTTGCGCTGCATCAGATTTAAGGGTTACATTTACTGCAGACTGGCTGCCGATCGACACTTCCTGAGCCTTAAGGCCTACGAAAGAGAACATCAATACATTAGATCCCGCTGGAACGTTAATGGAATACTTACCACGATTATCGGTAGTAGAACCCACTGTCGTCCCTTTCACAAGAACCGTTGCACCTGGCAAACCTAGACCGTCTTCCTCGGAAATTACCGTACCGGTAATTACCCGTTGCTGCGCTGAAACCTCAAAACTGAGGGCCATTGTAAAAAACGCAACAACAAAGAGTAATGTTTTTCTCATAAGGTGTTTAGTTTAAGGAGTTTAGTGTAATTTAAAATGTAATTATAATTAATTTATTTTTAAAATCAAAAAACTGATCAAAGAAATTTAATACGCGTTAAAAAAATATTAAATGATTGTTAATTTGTAATTCATCCAAACAAGCAAGCCGATCATTTCTGATCGACTTGCTTGTTTGCTCCCCTTGTCAACGAAAAATGCAAAATAATGCGTTGTTTGAGCTTGGGACTATCAAGAAATTATAGTTTTTTCTTACATGTTAACTGCCTATTATTCAGGGAAACTTGCATGATGTGCTCTTTTTCTCCTGCGGTCAACACTAGGAATTATATCGGTTCTAAGGTAATAAACGTTAATCGCCAACTCTTTGTACACGAAAACCTTCATTCGTGCTTTTTACAAACTTTGGTGCACCGACTGCATCCTTCAAATAGATCCAAGGCGCGGGTAATGGGTCATTGTCACCTAACTGCAGGAATTGATTAAATAGGCCTTTTTCACCCATAACTTCCTCGCAAGTAATGCCAAAAACATTGATCTGATATTTACCTTTAGGAAATTGCACTCCTGCAATCACTTCGTCAGTCAAGACTTGAACAATCCCACACGCTGGAGTTTTAGGCCCTGCTGTTTGACTCTCTCCATCTTTCGTGCAGCTTAACAAGTTTAAAGATACCAGTCCTAATATGAGTAATAATTTCATACTATAAATTTTAAACTCCCCTAATTATAAGACTTTTCAGATACGCCCTTTCTTAAATTGAGTTCTGGACTCAACTAATATATATTGAAAATTAAACAATTCTTCTGAATTAATAGTGCATAAACTATTATAAAATTAATCTTGCCAGATACACAGATTGAAAGGGTGGATGCTTGCAACTTCTCTTAAAAAAGTCGTAATGGAAATATCAATAATAGCTCTTTAGTGGAAACACATCAAAATAATAAAACAAATTCATAATTTAAGCGTTATATACATCATGTTGCAAAAATTCCACATACTGCTCATCATTACATTTCTTGGTTGTCTAACGATGCCCATGAAATCCTATGCCTGTGGAACAAAATCAAAGAAAGCGGAGAAATCTTGCTGTTTAAAAGACACGCCTGAGAAATCTTATAAAAAGGATTATTGCAAGAATCATAAAAACGCCCAACAGAAGGAAGACAATAGTTGTGGAGGGAATTGTGATAATTCTAAATGTAGTTGTCCGTCAACTTTAACTTCGCTGGTTTTGTCTAATTTTTTAATAACCGTAAATATTAATTCCTTTACAATTCGTGAAAAATTAAAATCTTTATACAACGAAACCTACCATTCATCAGGTTTTAGCTACATTTGGACACCTCCCAATATAGGCTAATTTATTGCCTTAAGAGCCACAGGTCTGTCTCAACAGAAGCAAATTATTGCTTCAATTCTTACTATTTTTACAAAAAAATTTGAAAAAATGAAATCAATAAAATTATTAATGGCAATGGCATTAATGCTATCCATCTCGACATGCTTCGCAGAAATTAAAAATGCCAAGGAAGAAACGGTACATATCTATGGCAATTGTTCAATCTGTAAAAGTACCATCGAATCGGCGGCCAATGTGAAGGATGTGGTCCAGGTAGAATGGAATAAAGATACAAAAATGGCGGTCCTTACCTATGATGAAAAACAAACAAATCAAGATGAAATTTTAAAGCGCATCGGTTTGGCGGGGTATGACAGCGACAAATTTCTCGCTCCTGACAATGTGTACGCTAAACTTGAAACTTGTTGCCAATATGAACGGGCAGCAAAAATTATAGCAAAAATTGAAGCCTCAAAAGCGGTAAATCTTGCTGTAGAAGAAAAAGTTGTCGCACCAATTTTAGAGATAAAAACAGAAGGGGAGCAACTACAACTAAAAGAAGTCTTCAATTCTTATTTTGCAGTGAAAGATGCTTTAGTTAAAACAGACGGTACCTTGGCAGCAACCAAAGCCGTTTTACTGTTAAATTCTATAAACGCAGTTAAAATGGAAAATTTAACGAAAGAAGAACATTCCGAATGGATGAAAGTGATGAAAGATTTGGTTTTTGATGCGGAACATATTTCGGAAACGAAAGATGCCGGCCATCAAAGAGACCACTTTACATCTCTTTCAAAGAATATGTATTCATTGATAAAAGTTTCAAAACAAGAGACGCCTACTTATTATCAATTTTGTCCAATGGCCAACAAAGGCAAGGGGGCAAATTGGTTGGCCAAGGAGAAAATCGTTAAAAACCCCTATTATGGTTCTAAAATGTTAGGATGTGGTAAAACCGTTGAAACAATAAATTAATGAGCCACTTTATTAAAAATAGGGTTCTTAGTCCATGTAATATGAGAATGAAGTCTTTAATCGTTTTTATTAAAACGAATGCTATAATTACCGTTTTTGTACTATTTTCATCAACTATTTTCGCCCAAAAAGTTGTTCGTTACGACCTTTACGTAAAAGACACCTTAGTGCATTTTGCTGGCAAAGAAAAACGCGCGATTGCGGTTAATGGTCAAATACCTATGCCCACTTTGACTTTTACCGAAGGAGATACGGCTGAAATACATGTTCATAACCAGCTTAAGGAGGAAACCTCGTTGCATTGGCACGGGCTATTTTTACCCAATAAAGAAGATGGGGTTCCCAACCTGACACAAATGCCTATTTGGCCAAATACAACTCATATCTATCGTTTCCCCATCATTCAAAATGGTACCCACTGGTATCATTCGCATTCAGGGTTACAGGAGCAAATAGGAATGTATGGGAATTTTGTCATGTTAAAAAGACCGAGCAGCCCCTCTTTTAGAAAGGGAATAGATGATTTACCTACGCTACCTATCGTTTTGAGTGAGTGGACCAATCTTAACCCCGAGAACATTCACCGGATGCTGCATAATGCCAATGATTATCCTGCATTGAAAAAGAACTCCGTTCAAAGTTATGGTGAGGCAATTTCTGCAGGTCATTTTAAAACTAAAATGAAAAATGAATGGAAGCGAATGATGGCGATGGATGTGAGTGATGTCTATTATGAAAAAATATTCATGAATGGTCTGCCAAGTTCTGAACTTAAAAGTATCTCAGGAAATGAGTTGAAAGGGGGTGACAAGGTTAGATTAAGAATTTCAAATGGGGGTGCATCATCCTATTTTTGGCTTACCTATGCAGGTGGAAAAATTACAGTGGTCGCAAATGATGGTAACGATGTGGAGCCGGTTGAAGTTGATAGATTAATTATTGCGGTTTCAGAAACCTATGATGTCATTGTAACTATTCCCGCTGAAAAAACGGCTTATGAATTTTTAGCAACGACTGAAGACCGGACAAATTCCGCATCCATTTATATTGGAAATGGAATTAAACAGTTGAAATCACCTTTACCCCGATTAAAGTATTTTGAAGGGATGAAGATGATGAATGACATGATGAAGATGAATGGTGAACTGGATGATATGGGTATGGCCATGAGTTTAAATCAAATGGACATGAATGTGGTGATGTATCCTGAAATAACTGGCGATGCTAAACCAAAACAAGATGACAATGACCCCAATCGTTATAATGCCAATGCGCTAGGAGATCTTGTAACTCTGAATTATGCCATGTTGAAGTCCCCTACTATAACAGCATTGCCCAAGGAAGCTCCAATAAAAGAATTGTACTTTAAACTATCGGGTAATATGAACCGGTATGTTTGGAGTTTAGACAATAAAGTCGTTTCAGAAGCGGATAAAATCCTCATTAAAAAAGGAGAAAATGTACGAATTGTAATATACAATGGTTCCATGATGCGCCACCCGATGCACCTACATGGACATGATTTTAGGTTACTGAATGGTCAAGGACAAAATGCTCCTTTGAAAAACATCGTTGATATAATGCCGATGGAAACAGACACATTAGAATTTAATGCGAATGTTGAGGGAGATTGGTTTTTTCATTGCCATATTTTATACCACATGATGAGTGGAATGGGCAGAGTATTTAGTTATGAAAATCAGTTGCCCAATCCATTGATTCCTAATCCCAAACTTGCGCAACGGAAACTTTTTGCAGACGACCGAGGATTTCATTTTATGGCTGAGAATGATTTTGCAACCAACGGCAATGATGGGATGGCCATGTTACAAAATACAAGGTGGAGTATAGGTTCTGAATGGCGTTTAGGGTATCATGATTCCCATGGCTATGAAGTGGAAACACACATAGGTAGGTACATGGGTAAAATGCAGTGGTTAATGCCATTTATTGGTTTTGATTGGCGTTATAGAAAGTTTGGAATAGATGAACAGGAGACAAATCTATTTGGGCAATCCAATAGCAAGGACCTAAGAAGTCTTGTTACAGTCGGCGTAAATTACACGTTGCCATTACTCATTGTAGGACAAGCTGAAATCTATCATGATGGGAATATTCGTTTTCAACTGATGAGAGAAGATATGCCTATTACCAAACGACTTAGAATGAGTTTTATGCTTAATACCGATAAGGAATACATGGCAGGTTTTCGTTACATCGTAAACAAAAACATGGGAATTACATCGCATTATGATAGCGATATGGGATTTGGTGCTGGAATTACTTTTTCGTACTAAAAACTTTTAAATTGTATATTGAGAGAACTCAAAATAACAAAATCATGAAAAAAATAATTGTTTTAAGCCTATTGTTGGCATTACCTATTGGTGTTTTTGCCCAACACCAAAACCATCAACCCCCAGCCGATACCAGTAAAACAGCGGTCAAACCCAAAAGTCCTAAAATGACCGCAATGACAATGGTAGGCACAAATCACGTACATGTAGATTACGGGTCGCCGAGTGTGAGAGGTCGGAATATTTGGAATGGTTTAGTTGCCTATAATCAAGTATGGTCATCGGGAGCTCACAAAGCTACCTGGATAGATTTTGGTCAGGATATACTCGTTGAAGGTAAAGTTATTCCAAAAGGTAAATATGGATTTTTTACTATTCCAGGTAAAGAAACTTGGAATTTGATTTTGAGTAAAACGTGGGATATGCACTTAGCAGATGATTATAAAGAAGAAAATGACATCATACGAATCAAGGTAAAACCCATCAAAAGTGAAACGTTAGTGGAAGCACTGACTTACCAAGTATTGCCCATCAATGCCAAAAAAGGCAAGATAAAATTGAGCTGGGAGTATTTGAGTGTTGAGTTTCCGTTTAAAAATAAGTAACTGATATTTTGGGGAAGAAACGACTGTTTTCCAACCTTCAATTCTTGACACAAAACAAAAATGTCGAGTATAATTCTCATTGAAAAAAGTCTAAAAATCACCAAATCCTCTGCTGGGCTTGAACCACGAAAATCTACGAATGGATGTAATAGGAGAGGTTTTTAAACGAAAAAAGTCGCCATTTCTGATGACTTTTCTGTTTGCTCCCTTAATAGGTGGAATGTTGCAGCCAATATCCTTGTGTAAAATGCTCAAATGTATATTTGTGCCATAAAACCTCAATTTTCATTCCTGTGCGTTAGTATCTTTAAGTACTTTCAACACAGGTGCAAAGTTGACCCCATTAGGCATATAACTACCCATTTTAGATTTTTGAGATAATTCTTTAGGGTCGGATAATTTTCTGAAATTACAATTTGGCGCCAGGCATTAAAGAAGTACCATCGGATACTCAATTAACCCATATCTAAGCTTGATTGAAAAAGAATACATTTAATTTGATCATACGGTCTACTTCCCTTGGTGCTTTATAACTTTTATTACTACAAGCTTGGATGTAGGAGTATTACTTTTTTCCGCCACACTATCTATTGGAACCAATACATTGGTTTCAGGAAAATAAGTAGCTGCGCAACCTTCCGCTATTGAATAAGCTACTACCACAAATTTTCGAGCTATTCGACAGACGCCACCAAAATTATTAGTAATATCAACAACATCTCCGATGCGTAAATAAAGGCGTTTCATGTCATTTTCATTCATAAATATTACTCGCCGTTCATTAAATATACCCCGGTAACGATCATCATTGCCATAAATGGTAGTATTGAACTGATCATGACTCCTGATTGTCATCATCATTAATTCATCTTTTTCCAATGCAGGTACATTTGGAACGGCGATATTAAATATTCCCTTTCCGGAAGCGGTATCAAATTTTCCCTCCCGATTACAATTAGGCAAATAAAATCCTCCGGGATTCCTGACACGATGATTAAAATCTTCAAACCCAGGAATGGTACGCTCAATATCTGCCCTTATAGCATCATACTGAAGCATATATTGATCCCAATTCACTTTGCTGCGATTTCCTAAAACAGCTTTTGCCAAAAGGCATACAATGACTGGCTCACTAAGAAGTTTATCAGAAATTGGTTTTAGCATTCCCTTCGACATCTGCACTACTCCCATTGAATTTTCGCAGGTAATAAACTGGATTTCATCTTGTTGCACATCCTTGTCACTACGAGCCAAACAGGGAAGAATAAAAGCTTCCTCGCCATGCACCAAATGGCTTCTATTAAGTTTTGTAGATACATGAACAGTAAGTGAGCAATTGCGTAGTGCTTCGGCGGTAAAACCTGTATCCGGAGTAGCAGACAAAAAATTACCCCCCATAGCAAATAATACCTTTCCCTTTCCTGAATGCATAGCATGTATGCTTTCAACTACATCAAAACCATGATTGCGAGGAGGTTCAAAGCCAAAATTATCCCTGATTGAATCCAAAAACCCAACGGAAGGTTTTTCATATATTCCCATGGTACGATCCCCCTGCACATTACTATGGCCCCTGACAGGACAAGTTCCGGCCCCCGGCTTACCAATACTTCCCTTCAACAAAAGGAAATTAGCAATTTCTTTGATTGTATCAACAGCTTGTTTATGTTGAGTAATTCCCATGGCCCAACAAACTATAATCTTCTTTTTATCGCGAATGGCAAAATAGGCCTCTTCCACATCTTTATATTTTAGTCCGGTGGAGGCTATTAATTGTTCAAGATCATTACTTAAAATATGTTTTTCAAATTGATCAAATCCCGATGTGCTGGAAGAAATAAAATCTCGGTCAAGTACCAAACCCGGCTTGCAATGATCATCACGGATCATCATCAACTCCAAGGCTTGTAATAAAGCCATATCGCCATTTAACTTGATCTGCAGGAAAATATCTGTCAATTTGGTTTCATGTCCCAACAATCCTCCAATTTGCTGAGGGTTGCTGAATGCCATTAACCCCGTTTCCGGCATGGGATTAACAGAAATAATAGTTGCCCCTTTTGCCTTCGCCTTTTGCAGTGCAGTCAGCATTCTGGGATGATTGGTGCCTGGGTTTTGCCCCAATATCATAATCACCTCGGCTTGGTAAAAATCTTCCAATGTTACTGACCCTTTTCCAATTCCTAAGGATTCAGATAATGCAACGCCACTGCTTTCATGGCACATATTACTGCAATCAGGTAGATTATTTGTTCCAAATTCCCGCACAAAAAGCTGGTAAAGAAAAGCAGCTTCATTACTGGTTCTTCCGGAAGTGTAAAACATGGCCTCATCAGGGGAGGCGAGTGAATTCAATTCCTTTGCAATCCGGTCAAATGCAAATTCCCAGCTGACAGATTCATAATGAGAAGATCCTTTCCGTAAAAAAAGAGGTTCCGCAATTCTGCCATGTTTGCCAATTTCATAATCGCTTTGATTGGCAAGTTGAAATATGGAATTTTCACTGAAAAATTTAGCCCCAATTTTTTTTGTAGTTGCTTCATCTGCAATTGCTTTTGCGCCATTCTCGCAATATTCAGCAACACCATTTCGGTCATCATCAGGATCAGGCCAGGCGCAGCTTGAACAATCAAACCCCGTTTTCTGATTAAGGTTGAGTAATGCTTTAAACCCTCTGGCAGGCCCCGCTTCTTTTAAAATATGCTTCAATGCCTGCGTAACGCCCGGGATACCGGCAGCAGAATCTGATGGTTTGCGAAGCCTCAATCCTAAAAATACTTCAGGATTTTCTTCCGACGGAATATTTAGATTTTCTTCAGCCATTATTTACTAATTGCTTTGGGATTTTCATAATTATCGGATTGATCTTCATCTGTATCATCAAGACATACAAAATCCTTTTCCAACAGCAAACTAAGACTTTTTCCATTTTTTAAACCCTGTGAAAAACGAATACTCACTTTATCATTATCGGGCCAATTGATTATTTCTCCTTCGGGCACATAAAGAACAATACGATTAGATTCCAGATCTGCATGCATGGTATCGGAGGCTGTATCTGCCTTTATTGCATAAAAAAACACAGCGGAGCCAAAATTGGTTTGTGCTTCAAGAAATCCTTGTTTGGCCAAAATAGCAACTTCGAGCTTATTAAGCCTGAATCGCACTGAGTTGTCATTTATTCGAAGTTTCATAATCTAGAAAATTGTCAAATTCAGTATAAATATTAAATCGTCCGTCACGTAAAAAACCAATAAGCGTAATCTTCATTTCGCGGGCTAAACTAACTGCCAGGCTGGATGGTGCTCCTACAGAAGCAATTATTCTTATCCCGGCCATAGATGCCTTTTGGATAAGCTCATAACTCGCACGTCCACTTAATAACAAAATTGTCTGCACCAGCGGGCATAAACCTGATAATAAAGCATTTCCAATGACTTTATCCAGGGCATTATGTCTGCCAACATCCTCTCTTACTAAAATAAGATTTCCATCGGGAGTAAATAAAGCAGCCGCATGAATGCCGCCTGTCTCTTCAAAAACAGATTGCTTCTCCCTTAATGTATCTTGCAAACCAAATAATATATCTTTTGAGATAGTCATAGGTTTTCCAACCGCATTAAATGGTGATTCTATGTAATCTATCTCGGTCTTTCCACATACCCCGCAGGAAGATGAAACAAAAGATCTGCGATCAGCTCCCTCTAAATTTGGTAAAATATTTTCTTTTAAAATAACTTCAATTTTATTGCTATCCGTCCTAATATGCTCAATGGATTGAATGGAAGAAGCAGGATCAATGATAATCCCTTCGTTGAATAAATATCCAACAGCCAATTCGTCGTCGTTTCCCGGAGTCCTCATCGTAACCGAAATCTGCCTTGACATCTTTCCAGTTGGGGAGCTCCAGGTCAGTATAAAAAACAATGGATCTTCAATAGCCAATGCTTCAAGAGCGGAATGAACATTATTTTCATTCACTTTTTTGACAACGATATGTTCAATTTTGGCAATACTCATGTAATATTTAAAGGTAGATACAATTAAAACTGAAACTGAAAACTAATGCTTAAGGATATTGAATGATTTAAATTGTGTGGGGGTATCAAAGCTTATCAAGCTTCTCAAATCCTTGGGAACATATTTCAAGCCATCGGCATCTTTTAATAATTGTTTTAATGAATACCTTGAATCCTCTTTCCAATTAAGCATGTCCGCTTCTGATCCGGCAGGATAATATCCCAAAACTGGAACAAAAACCTTCTCTACAAGATTATAAAATGCTGCTGGCTTATTCTTACCGGCAAAAAAATCAATAAACCTTCTGATTTCATCCCCTGTAAGATAAGGGTAATCGCAGGCAATTAGCAGAATATCTCGACCGGGGAATTGCTTAAAAGCTGAAAGGCAGGCTGTAAGAGGTCCGGCATTATTGAATGCAGGTTCGTCAATAATATACTGATAGCCTGAAAGCATTTGCTTGACTTGTTCCTTATTACAGCTTATGTAAACTGAATTACATGATTCCCGTAAGATATCACACAAATAATAACGCTGTGGTTTATCATGATAAACCAGCAGGCTTTTATCGGTACCCATTCGGTCGCTATTGCCTCCGCAGGCAATTATTCCAATAAGGTTGTTTTTCAAAAGCATCCTTAACGTATCTGAAAAGGATTTAAATATTAAAATCCGAAAAATGTCTAGTACCCAATAGTTAAAAATTAAACAATCATTCCGTGAGGATCAAGCACATATTTCTTTGCTGCTCCTTTGTCAAAATCATGGTATCCTCTTGGAGCGTCTGTCAGAGATATTACCTCTACATTTACAGCTTTTGCAATTTGAATTTTATCATAAAGAATAGCCTGCATCAACTGGCGGTGATATTTCATTACAGGGCATTGTCCTGTATGAAACGAATGTGACTTTGCCCAACCCAGCCCGATTCTGATACGCAGGTTTCCTAATTTGGCGGCTTCATCTACAGCACCGGGATCACCGGTGACATACAAACCGGGAATTCCGATTGATCCGCCGGCTTTGGTGATTTCCATTGCTGCATTTAATACCGTTGCAGGGTGTTCATGTCCACAATCATGTCCATGCCCTCTGGCTTCAAAACCTACGCAATCCACGGCTGCATCTACCTCAGGAATCCCAACAATTTGTGCAATCTGGTCAGCAAGGCTCGCATCGGATCTCAAATCGATGGTTTCGCACCCAAAGCTTTTAGCCTGGGCCAGCCTTTCAGGAATCATATCGCCAACAATGACTACTGCTGCGCCCAACAAATGACAGGAGGCTGCGCTAGCCAAACCAACGGGCCCAGCTCCTGCAATATAAACCACCGAACCCGGCCCCACACCTGCGGTAACCGCTCCATGGTAACCAGTTGGAAAAATATCAGACAATAAAGTCAAATCCCTTATTTTGGCCATTGCCTGGTCCTTATCCGGAAACTTCAAAAGGTTGAAATCTGCATAAGGAACCATTACATAATCAGCCTGTCCGCCAACCCATCCTCCCATGTCCACATATCCATAGGCAGCTCCAGGCCTTGCAGGATTTACGTTCAGACAAATCCCAGTTTTACCTTCCTTACAATTGCGACATCGCCCACAGGCAATGTTAAAGGGCACAGAAACAATGTCCCCTACGTGAATATATTCTACATCGCTGCCGGCCTCTATTACTTGTCCGGTAATTTCATGGCCAAGTACCAAGCCTTCAGGTGCCGTAGTTCTGCCACGTACCATGTGTTGGTCACTTCCACAAATGTTGGTAGAGATTACTTTTAAAATTACACCATGATTGCACTTTCTTTTTCCAAGTTCCAATTTGGGAAAGTCAATATTTTGTACCTGAACTACCCCAGGTTTAATGTAGGCAACACCTCTATTGTTTGACATAATTATTTATGATTTAAGAAATAATTGTGCGCCAATATAATCGTTTATTTTAAACTTCCAATTTTTACCAAATATTAATTTGCTTATCGATGTCTTTAATTCTACTGATGTGATGAATGAGAAATCAAATCAGGTAAAATAGATGCAGCCACAAAAATTTCCCATTACAGAAAGTTGCGATGGTTTTTAAACAAAAAAAGAGGTCGAAATGACCTCTTTTTTCAAGTTGCTCCCTTAAAGGGTGGAATGTTGCAATT
>Ga0209443_1000649_pt1 | contig 23216 bp, 22 predicted proteins | sample LauGreBMM110DCMD_2_FD_187571 | JGI IMG/M metagenome (GOLD analysis project Ga0209443, IMG submission 187571) | Freshwater lake microbial communities from Lake Michigan, USA - Su13.BD.MM110.DCMD (SPAdes) (version 2) | ecosystem: Environmental > Aquatic > Freshwater > Lake | place: Lake Michigan... | reverse complement strand
GAAGAAATAACTTCATTAATATCAGGGATATCGCCTAATATAAACTCTGAAGTAGAGATAGTAATATTTTCAATATCTGACATATTTATTAATAATATAAATGCTAAATAATTTAAACTTATAAACAATAATTTTCCAATATTATGATAAAAACATCATATGATACCTTTGATAATATTTTATATAATACAGTCTCCTTGAACTCTGCTGAAATATAATTTTTTATAAATAATAATATATGTATTAGATAAATACATATTTTCTCTATTATAGTTTTTATATGGTTAAAACAAATATTAGAATATGACCAATCATTTACATAACTACACATAGGTGTATTGCTTTTCTTTATAAAAAAACTATGTATATCAAGTAATCCAGAGAGAATTCTGTGATAATTACTTTTTTCATTCTTAACATTTAATAAGTTTCCTAATTTATCACTTCCAAAAAGGTCTAAATATAGAACCTTTTTAACTCTTTCTTTAAAAATAAAGGGAGTTATTCCGTCAATAGATTTGTTTTGATAAAGCACATTACCATCTATTAGATAAGGTATATAACTAGACTTGATAATTGTGTTAATGATATCATCGGCATCCTTATAAACCGATCTAACGGGTTTAGTACCTTTTTTTATGTTATTATATGTAATAAATAGTTTTCCATTTACTCTCTCGCATATATCACTAGGAATGCGTTCAGACAAATATTTTTTTAATTCTGTAATAAGTTTAAGATTGTATGTTTGCCTAAACTCTTTATTAATTAAATCATATAATTTAGGCATTAAATCAAGGCTGTCAATAAAATATAAAAATCCAACAATTGACCCGACGCTACATCCTGATATTCGTTCTATTTTAATATACTTTCTATTTTCCATTTCTTTTAAAAAATATAAGGCACCTACATGATAACTTCCATTAAATATTCCGCCATCTAATACAACATCCATTTTAATTGGTTCTTTTACATTTTTAATATCATCTGGTAAATTTTCTATTAATTTAATCACATACTCATTAATCATTTAATTATTATAAAAAAGTATTAACTATTTTATAATAAAACGTATAACAAAAGGTCTCATTTTAAAATAAAATATTTGATTAATTTATAAATGAAAAAAAGCATTAGAAAAGGAGTTAAAAAAAGCATTAGAAAAGGCTTTAAAAAAAGCGTCAAAAGAAGCTTTAAAAATAAAACAAAAAAAATGATGAGAGGTGGAGTAGATAAGTGGGTTATTTTTACTAAATCGTTGAATGATAATTTTTTTTTAAATATTTTTGCTAATATAAATGGAAATTCAACTGATGAAGTGTTACAAAATTTAGAAACATTTTTAACCCCTTATGTATTACAAGATGCGATTATAATAGAAATAAATAAAACAAATGGAACCGCTCAAAGACTTCTTCTTCCTAAAAAATTTCCTTGTAATTACGTTCGAAAACTATATACAATATTAATTAATGGTTTAATTGACAATTGGATAAAAAAATGTGATGCTATTGGAAGTACAAATAAAGCAAAAGGTTTAGGCGCTTCATATATTCGTTGGGTTTCAAGAGTTACATCTAGAAAATTTACAAGTACAATAGGAAAGTTTACAAAAAATTGTCAGCCAGAAGATTTAGAACAAAGAGATGCTAGAGAGCATAACTGTGATCCAAACAAACCAGAAGAGCCCTGCCCAAGTCAAGAATATGTAATAAATAAATATATAATAAACCCACAAAAAAACCCAATTGATGTAAATGATGAAAATAATAGAAAATGGCTTGGATTAATAGAAGCTGCAAAAAGAGACAATTATTGGGTAACTTTAGGTGCAGATACTGCAGGATTGTTTATTGATCTTTATAGTGGTGAATATCCTTCATAAATAATTATATTTTTATTTTTTATTTTCTAATAATCTACTTACAAATGCGGTTTCTTCTTTATGAGAAACATATATATTTACTATTTCAGCAGGTGAATATAAAAACTCTTCTACCTTTAAAAGTTTCTCTCTATCTATTTCTTTTTCAAATAAATTCGAATACATTTCTGCCAAAGTATTATGACTAACATTGTTAAGTTCATGCGTAATGTCAATTCTACCGGGTCTAACTAGAGCAGGATCCAATTTGTCATAGTGATTTGAAGAAATAATCAAAATTCTTCCAGGAGTCTCTCTAATACCGTCCCATAAATTAAGAATATCATCTAATGTTATAGCTTCTTCGTTAATTTTTGACATCAATTTTGTAGTACCAGATTCATTTAATTCGCAAATAGACTGTAAAACATCACCAATTTTAATATTATCGCTATCAGCTTTAATAGTTGTAGGTTTTTCTTCCTTTTTAGTTCTATCTAATACAATATCACCAATACAATCTATATCTTCAAATACAATAATTTTTTTATCAAAAGATATATCATCTTTTTCATTATCTTCATTATACCTATTTTCAAAGAAAAATCGCTCTAATTGACGTTTTGTCTTAATAATTTTAAGAGATAATACTATAATATGTCTATTAGTATAATTAGCTAACGCTTTAATAAATGAAGTTTTACCGGTTCCAGGAGGACCATGTAAACCAATTCCTAGAGAATAAGGAATCCCTTTTTTATAATACCAATCCTTATTACGTAAGAAAAAATCAATTTTTGAAATAATTTCCTTTTTGCCATCAAAAAATATATTATCAAATGTTCTAGCGCTTTCAAAGTTGTCTTCTCTCCAAATATCTAAAGGTGAATCTTCATCTTTGTCAATATTTACTCTTTCAAGACAATAAATAAATCTTTTATTGACTCTGTTTTTTTTAATTGATGATAAATATTTTTCAGTAATATTATCAATATATTTTTTAAGATGACTAACAGAGTATTTATATGAATAAATATTAATAGTTATTTTATCTGTGCGAGAACTGGATTTTTCCTTTTCATTACGTTCTTCTTCTTGTTCTACTTCTGATTTGACAAAAATACCTTCGTCTATTTCAAAATGTTTATCTTGATAAACCATAAAAATATCCATATTTTTTCTTTTATCATCTCCATTAGACGAAGACTGAAAGTTGCTATGAGTTTCTTTAATGCTGTATACAGTGTGTAGTCTATCTATATTATTAATAATATAACCCCACATTGCTTTAAAACGGTCGCTATAAATTGAAGATGTATTGAGAGATGCACTAAACGCTGATATTACAGAACTTCGCTTACCTTCAATAATAACCATATTTTTTTTTAAAAACCAATTAGTAATATCATTATATGATAATTTAAATAATACTCTATCTAGTTGTTTATCATAAATATAATTAATTATACATCCAAATGCACTTATAAAAATAGTAGATATAATTGTATCATACAACATATTACCAGTTTTAAAGTAGTTAACCATGGACATTTTTGTGACATTAAAATAATTTGAATGTATTGAATCGAAAAATTCTTTCATTATATAACTTATTGTAGGTAATCTTTAAACTATTTTAATATAGTTAACACGCTTTCCATTTCAAATTCCAAAATTTTCTAAAAATGTATTTAATGACATTGAATGCCATTCCATAAATTTTTCTGTATTATATTTATCTAGTGTGCTACTACATTCAGTATAAATTTTAAAAAATATGTTATTTTTATCATTTATTTGATTATAGAATAAATATGCTTCTCTCATTTGTTCATGACTCATTATTTCATCATATTTTTCTTCAAATAATGTATTACTAAAATCATCATTATTAAAATTATATATTCTTATTCCAAAAATACCATCATAATAAATTCCCATTTTATAATAAATAGTATAAAATTATTTTAATATCTTTATTATTATAATAATTTAACAAACTAAAACGCACCAAAATGATTCGTTACTTTATTTAAAGTATAATATAAAAGACCAAATAAAACACTAGAAAATATAAAACCATTTATATTAAAATTTCCATCATTTGAGAATAAAATGGGAAAATAACTAAATAAAAATTTTCTAAAAAACGGTAACTGAAATAAAAAATAGAGAACGGCTAGTAATAAAGGAGTTTGAATTTCGTTGTACATATCATCCAATGAATTTTGATGTGACATGTTTTTATTATATTCGTCAATCATATCAGAACTTTCTTCATAATTTTTAATATAATCAACAGGATTCTGAGGTTGTGGAACATAATTTGGTTGAATTTGAGGGTCAGTACTGTGACCAGTTGTAGTCATAGGGATATCTCTGGAAGGTAATAAAGTAGCACCAGAAATGCTAGCTTGTTGAAGACCATTAACTATTAGACTAATAGTTGATTGATCAAGAGAAAATCCGGCTGATGGTTGTCCAGGTTGTTGTGCTACATTCTCTGTAGCAGACATTGATATATTATTACTGATATTTCCTCCTCCAACAGGATCAGTAGGTAAATCTAAAATACTAGTTGAATCGCTCATAATTATTATAAAGAATGATTTGATTATAATAATTACGCAAACATTTATCTAAAACCCACTGTTTTAACATTAGCATCACATTTTGTTGGCATGGGTGAATATTTAACACATTTTTCTCCCGATTTATATATTTTATCTGTAATTTTCTCTAAAGGTGGAGCATAAAATAATAAACAATCTTTATCTTTACAAACAATTCTAAAAAGTGAAGCTAATCCGAAACCTAATAATATAGACATTATTATTTTTCCAGTTTCAGTATGAACAAATTTACCAAGATGCATTCCCATTATTATATAGTGTGAGTATCTTTTTACCTAATATTTTTTTCTATAAATCCCTAAACAAGAAATTAAATAGTTAGATTATAAATTTATGTCTGAATAGGTATATTTAAAATTAAAGTTTTATCTTTTGGACATTCAACAGCTTCTTCTTCAAAATAAAAACAATTTTCAGCTTTATCCTTAAATAAAACTTTGTTTACATTTTCTGGACTTGGATAAATATAAATTGTTTTCATTTCAGGTCCTAAAATATAAATAAAAAAAAGACCAATTGCAAAACTAATTAAAAATACAGGTAATGAAATATAATGTAACAGCATATATATTTTATAATTATAATAAAATACATATCTAATAATTTAAACATATCCTCTATCAAACCCAGTTTCTTTTGCTACGAGTTTGTTCATAGCATCAGTTAACATACTATAATTCTTTACACCATCTTTGGTAGAGAAAAGTGTTAGATAAGTTTGTTGTAACGAGGGCTCTAATTTAGTATTAAATAGGTCTGAATATATTTTTACACCAAAATCATATTGCGGACCAGATGGTAAAATAGTATCTTGTGTTCCATCAGGTGTTCCGTCTGGTGATGATGAGCTGCTTTTAACATTTTCTATTAAAACTGGAGGAACAATTAGATTTTTTGGAGTAACAACCTCACAAGGCTTACCTTTTTGTCGATTATTTACACATTTAAACATAAAGTCCTTCATCCATTCGTTATCTGGTCTTATAACAGTTTTCAATTTAATTGGTAGTTTATCCCATAGTTGATTATATTCCGGTAAATTCCATGCGATACCATCTTTACCCTTACCATATATGGGTTCATCTTGTGGTATCTCTCCATTAGGTCTAGCTAGTATTTTAGGTACTACTACTTCTTCTGATTCACTTGATTCAATAATCATTTTTGATTTTTTAGCGTCGTATCCAATGTCAAAACTAATTACACTACTTTGAAAACTAGAAAACAAAAGATTAGAAATACTATACTTATTTTGTATTAAATTACATGAATTAGTATCCTCATTATGCCAAACAAAACTTTCATTGTATTTTAAATTTCTAATAGTAGATAATATTGGTACTAATGTTGTATCATAAATTTGAATGGCATCAGATATAAAAGATTTATTACCTGATTCATCACTTTTTTTAATACAATCCTTAATTTGATTTATATAGATGTATGAATTAGTGATAGATTCTTCAAGCTCTCTCTTTTTATCTTCATTATCAACAATGCTATTATATTTAGAAAGATATTCTTCATAAAGGGAAGAATAGGTAGACACAGCATCTTTTGAAAAGTCAAATTCTTCTAAAGCGTCTTCAGTTGTTAGATAACCGAATAACAATTTATTTTTATCATCAATGATGGTATTTTTAAGTTCTTTAATTTCATCTTCCATATTTTTAAGAATATCTGTAATTGATTCAGTTTTTCCACATCTAATTTTAATTTTAAAATTACAGGGATTTGAAATGATACCACATCTAGCATTATACTCTCTATATGATTCATTACTTGAATCTTCAGGATTAAATAATACTTTAAATATAGAGCCGCCAGGTCTTTTACAATTAATACATTTGGGCTTAAGCTTCATAAATTCACTTCTTTTTTCCCTATTACTCAATGTTGAATTGTTAATAATTCTCTTTTTATTTGCCGCAATTTCTGCTTCATATTTTTGTTTAAGCTTAAAATATTCATTTAATGATTCTTTGACATCATATACAGTTTTTAAAGTTTTATCCATTATATATTATATTTAATAAATTATTTACAATATTTAATTTAATAATTGTATTATTTTTTAGAATGGATAATATCATATTCACTTTCCCAAGTAGGCAATCCTGTTATTAATTCTTGATGAGCAATACGTTTGGCTTGTTGAAAATTTTGAATTTTCGAGAGAATATATTGTTGTTTTTCCTTATTTTTTTTCTCTAATTCAACTGGTGATAATTTTCCTTTGTATTTATAAAGTAGAATTAATCCTAAAACAAGTAAGAAACCTATAAATAATCCAATATTGAATACCATATTATGAAAATTATCTCTAACAACGTGGCACTGTTTTAGAGTTTGATGTAGAAAATATTTTACTCCTGGTTCAGTAAGTACTGGTTTAGGCGAAGGTTCGAATCCATTGAAATCCATAATAATTAATGTTAAAATTATAAAATAAATTATACATATTATCTATATGGCTAATTCTTATTTAAATATTGTAACATTTTTACTAACAACATTATTTTATTATTTGGCAATAAAGCCTAGCTACACTTACGAAATATCAATTGATCCAACTAAACAAAAGGAGTATAAAAGCAACAGTTATATGTATTTAGCTATTTATTTATTATTAGTTATGGTTATTCAATTTATAGTAAATTCATCTATAATTTCATCAACATGTGGAGGAAATATTACAGAAAATATGGGTGCTGCTGGCGTGTTAACATTTTTGCCATGGACTTTGATTTTTGGGGTTCTTATTGTAATACTTACTGTTTATCCAGGTTTTAAAAGTGCCTTTTCAGATGTTATAGGATATTTCTGGGTTTCAAGTTCAGCTAATAAAGTAATAACCGAGTTATTAGTTGATCCTAAAATTCAAAAGAAAATGGACCAAGATACAACATCAACTCCAGAACAAAAGGAAGCAATGATGACAGCTGCTGATACTATTATTAAAATTTGCGGAAATACTTCTGTACTAATCAATCAAATAGTTCCATCTAATTTTCAATCATATTGGAATATATTAACACCATTGTTAAAACCTAAATATCAAACAGAGAATCCGGATACAGAAAAAATTAGAAATGAATTATTTGAAATTGTTGTAACGAGAGATAATGTTGGAGAATCAATGTGGTATATGTATACTGGATTATTATTAACATCACTTGTTCAACTTAAAATGACAACACGAGGATGTGTTTCAAATCCTAAAACGATGGAAGCAAATTACCAAAAGTTCAAAGATGCTGAGCAAAAAGCAAAGGACCAAAAAGAATTAGCTACAGGTACAACTTATACTATTACATCTTAGACTATTTACATTTTAGACTTTAAAAAATAATTTAAATAATAAACCATATATATATTATATAAATTACAAAATGACTGACAGCTGGGAAGATTGGGAAATTGAAAATATTGTTATACCTATTTTACACGTTCCTAATAAAGAGCAAATTAAACGATTAGAAGAGAGAAAAAAAATAGAAGAATCAGAAATTGCTTTGATGAAAGATTTTTTTGATAATACAAACAACATAAGTAATACAAACAATAATACAAACAACATAAGTAATACAAATAATAATAGTAATAAGGAAACAACTGAAAGTAAAAAATACAAGTCAAAAATAAATAAACAAAAAGAGAATGAATTAAAGCAAAAAGAATTATCAGAAAAAATGAGAAAGAAAAAAGAAGCAGAAAAAAAACATTCAGATGTATTCGGTAAAGTTATACACGATAAATATGATAATTATGATTATTATGATAAATATTAATCAAAATTAAAATATTTTTGAACTAGAAATATATACTAATACAGCTAAATAACATAAAATTCCTAAAACAATTGATAATAACCAAATAGGCAATATAGTTTTATTTCTATATCCGACACCAAAATGACGAATGCTGCCATCTTTATTATAGAAACATGCGGGTTTTATCATTTGAATTGACCCAAAAATAAATAAAAATAGAATTATCGCAGCTAAAGGGGCATTTTCTCTAACATAATTTTTAAGCATCTTATATATATCTTATTTTAAAAAAGTAGCATAAAAGCTAAATTAATTTAATATTTTATTTTATTAACAAAATATTAACCTTTTAATTATTTATGCGTCATCCCAATCAACCAATTCATCGCCATATCCAGTAGTCTCTAAAGCAGTATAATGATTTCCATCAGTATAGTCTTCTGTTATATCGCGCATGTCATTATCTTCATTGTCAAGTTGATTATCAAGTTCTTGCTGTTCCATATGTTCATCAATTAATATATCGATATTTTCATCATTTGCGTCAGGATTAGATTTTCTAATTTTTCTCTCTGCCTTAACCATTTCGTCTCTAAGATCTTCTTCCTTTTCATAATAATCTTTATCATACATTGTAAGCCCCTTTTGCATTCCAACACTATATTTGCCTAATTTATTAATTTTAAGAATAGTATCAGCGTCTCTTAACTCGTCAGTCATATTTTTAAGTCTATCAGTAACCATGTCTTTCTCTCTTTCACGTAGTTTAAAGACTCTATCTTGAATTTCTTCGTATGATATATCGAGAGTATCCTTTTGATTATTTAATATATCTACAAAAGCAAGTATTAACTCAGCAGTTTTTTGTCTTAACTCTTTTTTATTGCCGGTTAATAATGTAACATCTGTTTGACTTCTTGAGGTCATAGCCAAATCAACTCTAGTTTCAGTCTCTTCAAGATATTCAGCAGCAAAAATATCAGAAACCTCCGTTTCCTTTCTAATTTCAGTAACAACCATTTCTTCATCATCACTTAATTCAATATAATTAAGTAAAACACGAAGTAAATAATATTCGAATAAAAATCTACTAGTTCTCTCATCGAAAATAGGTTTAATTATTTTTTCTTCGCCCATTTTGATACTTGAGAATTTAGGTGTTACATTAGCAATTCTAATTAAATTATTAGATGTTTTTTGTACTGTAGTTAAAACATTCAGTAAAGTGGGGTTACCATAAAAGGTTTTTAATTTTTCATAATATCCACCAATATAATTTTTAAGTTTACTTGAATGATTTTTTGAGAATCCATAATAATTTGGAATATGAACATCATCATAATTAACCTTATTTAAAATAATGTTAGGAAACACCTTAACAAAGTTAGAAATAAAATCTTTATAAAAGTTTACAATGTTGTAAAGCTTATCATCACTAATTTTATTATCTTCATTTCTGGTTGAATTATCCGCAATCCAATTAGATAAATTTTCTATTGTTTTAGTCATTTTTCTAACTGAACTATTACTGATATTTGGTCCGGTATTTTTTTGAACAAATTCAATAATTTCTTCTTTCATAGAACCAATATTTCTTATTAAAAAGTTATTTAAATCCTTTACTTCTTGTGTATAGTTTTCAGTAGCTATATCGAAAGTATCTAATGAATTGATAATAAGATCTCTCAATGATTTTTCAACAACTTCATCGTTTTCATCATCAATTGACTCTAATGTTTTTGTTAATCTTGTTATAGAAGAAATTTCAGGACTATTTAAATTAATATTTACTATATTGTGTCTGCCTATGATTTGAAGAAGTCTAAGAAACTGTTCATTTTTATAATTTCTACCATCCTCTTTTAGCTTCTGAATCATGCGATCAACTGAATCATTAGGATTAATTAATCCGGACTCAGGTTTATCTGTACATAAAGGTAGTAAATCCTGTGGTATGGGCATTAATGATTTAAATTTACAAAAATAAATAAATGCCAAATAAATCGTTTTTTCATTAAACTCGGTGGTAATAGATGGATAAACATTTTTCGTGTTAATATTACTAAAAAATATTCCACCTTTTGAATAACTAATAACATCTTCCATAATATTTGACAAATTAGTAACAATTTCATTATATTCAGTAATTCTTGGATCGCGACTTGAAAAATAAGAAAGTGTACTCTCACCTTCTTTACTTTCACAGCATGAGTTTTCTAAATAAGGTTCATTATTTGACGTGTGAAGAAGCAAATGACTCTTTTTAACAATTTCTTGAATTCTCTCAATCAAAGCAAGAGAGAAAAGAATTATTTTGGAACTTACTACAAGAAGTTTTTCTCTTTGGTTAACTGAACCAGACCTTAAGTCGCTCATCAATGACTTTTTAAACTCCGGCGAAATATTTACTAAATGTTTGATATTAAATCGCACTAATGGTGGTAAAAATTGAGACCATTTAGCGATATCATGTTCTTCAGGTATTTCTGTAGCAGTATTAGTCAATAAATAAACAGTTTTTTCTTCAAATTTTCTTTTAACTTCTGAATTAGCGAGTAATACATCGTCAATTGAAGCTTTAATTCTACTGTTTATTACTTCTATTTTTTTACCTTTTAATACATTCCATGGTTCACCTGACTCCCTAATATCATAAGCTATACACCCTAAATATGTTAAACTACTTAAATCCCCTTGACCTTCAAATGGGTAACCAGTAAATGATCTAATACATCCAGGATGAGTTTTTCTTGTCTTCACCGATGGAATAGATGTTTGAACCGCGATTAAAAATGTACCCAACGTGTAGTATAAAATAGCAGTATTATAGAAATCTTTATATGACATTGTTTTTTTACCTTTTTCTGCCATCTCTCTAACTTTGGATTTGTAATCACTTTCAGACTCAACAGTTTCTTTAATTGAATCTAAGACAGTGTTAATAATAAACTCCTTTTGAATTTCAATATTTATACCCATGGCAACAGAAATAGCATTTATAATATTACTTATCATTCGAGTTTCAGGCGTAATATATTTAATATCTTTTGATGCTGCTGCTGACATAATTTTATTACCAGCATCAGCTTCCATAACAGATCTGGAAGAAACCTTAAATCCTTCTTCATAACCTTCTTCAACATCAAAATCTGAATTACATATTGGCCAACCACTGTGTTTATCACACCATAAATCGCCATCATCACTCGCCACACCAATTGTAGATTTAATATGCTCTAAGATGAAACCATAATCTTCTTCGCCTCCAATAACATATGCTTCTGCTAGTTCATATTTAAATATTGGTAATATAGGTAAATCACTTTTATTACAATACAACCAATGTTCAGACTCTTTTTCATTTAATGGTCCAAACCCTTCAACATATGGTCGTGTAAAAGTATTAACAAATTTTATAATATCATGTTGCTTTTTAGAAAAGTCCGCTTGTCCAAGAATAAAATTCAGTATTTTAGAATATGGTGATACTGCTTTACCAGTTGCGTCTATTTCAACTGAAGAACCAAATTTAAATTTTTGGTTATTATATTTTAATAAGTTATATGTTTCAATTTTGGTTAATCTGGCATTTATTGACTTAAGATATTCAAAACGTTCATTTATCTTTTTCTTTAATTCTTCATTAGAAAGTTTATATTTTGTATCAAATTCATTAATAACGTCTTTTAAAAGTTTGGTTTGTAATCCTAATTCATCATATTTAGTTGATTCGCATTTATCAGTATTATTTTTTGTAACATTAATGCATTGTTCTTGAATATCACATAATATAGATTCTTGATCAGTGTTTATGTTTTCTTTATTTAATTCAGAATCTAATTCCCATTTATTATTTTTACGAATGTAATATTGTACTTCATTACTAGATTTTTCATTGTATCCCAAATACACAATAGCAAATTGACCGTCAATTACCTTTTTGTGACCATCAACAAGTGTATCGGCTAAATATTCGGCATCAGTTTCGCTCATATGTTTCTTTTCCATTAAATCTTTCGAAACATGAGCTCTTAATTCATCTGGAGACATTGTAAGAACTTGTTTTTCATAACCATCTTTATCTTCTAATATACCATAATTTGTTTTATCATATTTTTTATCAAAATAAATAAGTTTATCATCATCTTGTTTTAAAGCATCCATAGATGTGTAATATTTTGCTATGGTTATTGTTCTACATTTATTACTTTCTTCTTCTGTCTTCATTTTGCCATCAAGTTTGGTCTTTTCTTCATCAAATAATGTGGAAAATTCAGATGGAAACATTAATGGGAAATTTTGAATAGAGAGAGCAGTTGTATACAATTTTTTATAATCTCTCAATGTCAACTTTCTTAAAATCTCTGAATTTGTAAAAAAGGTCGGGTCTGAAATATCATAATCTTCATTAATAACACTATTTCGCATGTTTCTATTGAGACTTTCAATAATTGAATATGCTCTTGTTGGAATAACATTAGTAGATTTAATATTGGTAAGTGACTTAAACGCTCTAGAACGCTCGATAAATTTTTTATTGAATCCTGAAATTTTTTCATTAATAAAATCTATAATTTCAACATACTGCATATAGGTTAAATCATCTGAATAAATCAAAAATGGTTCCAAATAAGAAACTACTTCAACAATTGATAACTTGCCAGTTATATATTTTTTCATTAAATTAAAAACAACACGTGTTTTCGGAATAATATGGTTTAAATATTTTTTATATTTTTCACCTAATGTTAATTCCTGTGTTTCGGGTAGATTTAATACATATTGTTTTATGTTATTAGCAAAGTTTTGTTCATTAAACTGGATTTCATCATCAAAACTATCAATAAAATTCAAATTAACGTTTGTATTTTTTCTAAGGAATTGCCAATAATTAAGAAAAGCATTATTTAAATTTACCTTATCTAAAATGCTGGTCCCCGGCAAATTAATTTTTGAGAATCTAATTACAGGTTCAGGTAAAAATATAACAGATTTGATGCTCATATAGTCATTTGGTGTCATGTTTGTTCTAACTGTTACCATACGAGCTCCAGTTGAATCAATTGTATCTAATTTAGTTAACCCAGTATTATATTTTTGTATTACAAATCTTCTACTCCTAACAGCATTATTGCTGTAAACCGAAGAATATAAGTCTTCCAAATTATTAATTACAGTGTTAATATTATTAATAGCCTTTAATTCATATATTACTCCATTCAAATCCTCGTCCTGTAGTTCTTTAAAAGGTACGCTATACGCTCGGTCAATTTCGCGATATAATTCAGCATATTTATTTTGATCAGAAGGCATATTATTTGATTTATAGTTATCAATTATTTCCTTAAGGTCAACAAGTGTTTTGTCTAAATTAAGATTAATAATATCACCATTTTCTTCATCATAATTTTCTGCGTTATAAATATACTTAAAATTTTTAACAACAGGTAAAATCCAATATAAGTTGACATTTAAATCATAAAAATAGTTTTTAACTAATGGCTTATTAGAAGCTTCCTTTATAACAAATCCTTCAACGTTACCATAGTTATCATAAAATGAGAAATGTTCACGAAGTTGTTTAAATCTCTCAATCATGGTATGAATATTGTTTAACACTCTCGGTGTTCTTTGTGCGTTTGGAATTGTAGAGAGAAGTTCGTCTAATAAATCACTAGTTTGTGCTTCAATACTATAACGTTGACTCTTAGACGATACATCAACAAATTCACGAATAGGTCCAAATTCTTCGTCGCCGAATTGTACTTGGTCAGCCTTTACAATAAACTCTCTTATTTGGTTTTTAATATCCTTAACTGGAATAGTAAGTTGAATTTTTTCTGGATCAACAAATTTCTTTTCAACTTCCAATGCGGGTATTTCTTCTAAAGGTTCTAAAGATTCTTCTTCCTTTTCTGCCTGAACCAAAGGCTGAGAAGGTCTCTCTCTAATTTCTATCATCTGGATTGGTAAATTTTCAGGGAGACCTTTATAATCAAAATTAATATATATTACATCATCATCAACAGTTTTAATTTCAATCATATCATTTTCTAAATTGGTTATCTCTCCAGTAATAATAACAGGAAAATCACCTTCAAAATAAATATTAACCCATTTTCCAGGAAGTAAATCATTTTGTCTAGCATAACTAGGAGTATCACTTCTACTTAAAATGGCTATTCTTGTTATATTACCGTCTCCAATTGTACCATCTTTATCTATAGAAACTCTAAGTCTCTCTAGTGTATCGGTATTTATTAAATAAGCTTTTGCCTTATCAATATAATCAATAATAAAGGATTGATCATTTAAGTTATCATTTAATGGGTTACTTATTTGTATAACATCGCCTAATTGTAGCTCTAATACAGTATCATCTGCTTTTGATTTTGGTAGTGGTTTTTCTTCGGATTCACTATTATTTTCAGACATTGTTTCTATATTTATAATAGAAATTTTTATGCTTAAGTAAAAATCAATATAATTATAGTTTAAAGACTAATTATAATATTATAATTATTAACAATGACTTCTACTAGATATATACTTTCAGATATTAAAGGTTTTAATGAAATCGTAAATTGTGATGTAAATAATTTAGAAATTCTAAAATTAAACAAAATTGAATCACGAACATCTAACAACTCTAGTTACAAAGTTGTAAGGTATGATAAAAATTTTTTAAGTTGTGATTTGATACCTACTTATGGTTTATGCCGTTCTGTAATTATTAATAGCAAAAATAAGGTTGTTGGATTCTCTCCTCCTAAATCTATTTCAAGTGAACAATTCATTCAAAAATACAACGAGAATACACCTGGCGTAGTTTTTGAACAATTTGTTGAAGGAACAATGATTAATGTATTTTGGGACGATTCTATTGGTTTAGAAGGAGGTTGGGAAATCTCTACACGTAATACTGTAGGTGCTACATCTAGTTTTTATAAGAGTAAGCAATCAAAAACATTTAGAGACATGTTTTTAGAGGCTGCCAGTGAAAATAAAATGGATTTTTCTATTTTAGATAAGAAATATTCTTATAGTTTTGTTGTTCAACATCCTGAAAATAGAATTGTTGTTCCGTTTAAGAATCCTCAACTATATCTTGTTGCTGTTTATTCAATTAATAATGACAATGATATAATTACTGTAGATGCTCATGATTCTCAACAATTCAAGGAGTTTTTTAGCACTACATCAGTAAAGTTTCCTCACTACTATACATTTCATACATATTCGGATTTAATTGAAAACTCGGCATCTATGAATACTCGATATGATGTTGTTGGAGTTGTTCTTCATAACAAACTAACTGGAGAAAGAAGTAAAATTAGAAATCCTGTTTATGAGCAAGTGAGAAATTTAAGAGGTAATCAACCTAAGCTTCAATATCAGTATCTTTCTTTAAGAAAAGAGGGTAGAGTTGGCGAGTTCTTAAAATTTTATCCTGAAAGTAAAAAGGAGTTTTCAGGATTTAGAGATCAAGTTCATTTGTTTACTAATACATTATTTTCTAATTATGTTTCATGTTATATTAAAAAGGAGAAACCTCTAAAGGAATTTTCTGCTCAGTATAGAACACATATGTTTAATATTCATCAAACATTTATTAATGAACTCCGTGAGAAAAAGCATTTTGTTACAAATACTGTTGTACAAAAGTATGTAAATGAACTACATCCATCTCTATTGATGTATTGTTTAAACTTTCAAATGAGAAAGAGAAATATTGATACTATTGTGGTTGAAAGTGATGTTTAAAATAAATAAATTTATCGAATAAATAATATAATTTTAGAAATTTTATATTATTTATAATTATTTTTCAATAATAACATTTTTTGAAATATTTTTAATGATTTTATCTTCTTTTTCAAAATCATTATCTCCGGGTCCTCCCATAGACTCCACAACTATTTTATTATATTTATCAGAAATTTTTGAATGATACTTATTATAATCTGGATGTTCTTCTTTAAATTTATGTATTAAATTTTGATTCTTACAAGTAACTTTTCTGACAACTTTATGTAATTTCAATTTCTCTTCATCTTTCTCCCATTTATCATCATCTTTAATATACATAGTTTCTCTTTTCTGATCAGTACAATGAACTGGTCTTTTATTGACATCGAGTTCATTAAGATTCTTAACAATTATATTAGATATACCCTCTACATAACCAATCTCTCCAACCTTTTCTAAATCTGATAATTGTAATTTGATAGAATCAACAAAATCCATAATATTCATAGCGTCTTTACATGTTTCATTTAAAAATACTTGTAAGTTGAATGTTTTATTATGTGAATTAGTATGAGTATTAGTGTTATTATTAGTAGTATTATGTGTCCCATTTTTTGCTATTTCTAATATTAATTGTTTAACATCTGAATGTTCTTTGATAAGTTCAGAGTTTTGTTTAACTAACATCATAATCAATTCATCTTTTTTGTCATGTGTCTCAATGTGTGATTTATCGTCTTTTTCAGAAATACAATTTTTGGAATGTTTCCATAAACCTTGTCTATAATGATATTCTTTTCCACAAGAACATATAAATTTTTCTTTTGGCTGAATTTTGGCTGAATTTTGTCCCATATTGTAATCATTTGTAATCCTCAAGTGTTTAGCACTCATAATGTGAGTATCATAATTACATTTTTTAGACGTTTTATAGTCACAATATTCACAACAATATTTTAAAGCTGAATTTTGGCTGAATTTTGGCTGAATTTTGTCTCCTAATGTCTCCATAAAATAGAAACAGACTATTTTTTTAAGTTTTAATAAAAAAAATATGCTAACATTTTAATAATTATTTTTTTGGTAACCAGATGCTAATTTTCAATTATGGTCACAGAATTATATTTTGACATAAAATATCCAAGGATTTCAAAAATGGACAAAAAAAATGTCCAAAATCAAAATTCATAAAAACTTTCCCAACGTTTTTTTACACTTTTATATAATAAATTGAATTTCCTACTTAAAGCCGAAGGCTAGCTTTGGTAAAGAACTTTTATTCCTTTACAAACTTGGTGAAATCTTTTTTTAATTTACTGTAAACTTCCTTTGAAAGCTGAATACACTCCTTTAAATGACCTTTAATTGTTGATTTCTCAACAGGTTCAGTATAAGAAACTCTGATAAGACTATAATTATCATGAGGGTGCATCTTTTTAAAACCACAGAAAGTAAGAATATTCTTTTCATAAAATTGACTATATAAGAAATATTCTAATATTTTTCCAATTGTATAATCTTCATTTTCGAGAACAATATCAAAACAATTAGCCATAGTATTTTCAGCAACCTTAATTTCTAATTCATCTTTATCAATTAAAGAGTCAATATCAGTAAGTTTATCTAGTAGAATATTACAAGCAATATTGACAATTTCATCATTTGTGTGAACACCAATTGATTGAATAACAAAATCGTAACTATCTTTCTTGTAAATGCGTTTGCCATCTAGTAACTTCCAATTATCTGATTCAAATTGAATTTCTTTTTCATTTTTACCTTCATCCTTCCATGTTTGAATCTTTCTAACAAGTTCTGCTTCTTGAGCGGCTAAATCAACAGTAAACCCATATGAACATGTAGAAACAGAATTAAACATTCCGTCTTCTTTAGCACTTCCAACATCGAATTCACAAGTCAAATGAAGTTTTTCACCTGGTATTTCGGCAGAGATTCTAGGACGCAATCTAACAAAATCAATAAAATAACCGGTATAATCATCAGCTGGGAAAATTTCTCTAATTTTATCTGACGGCAATTGTTTTCCACTAACAAGATCCTTTACAACAAAATGTTCACTAGTAACAAACATAATTGTATCAGTAGTATTTTCTACGTTAACTTCCATAATATAATTTTTTAAAGGAAAATCACTTATGTCCTTGATATGAATTGGAATACAACTTAAACGTTGTTTAATGATTTCATTATTTAAACGACTAGTATTAGCAATAATATTACACTTGTTACGATTGTCAGGCGTTGTTCTAAATACAACTAATACAATATCTGACAAAATGGTTCTTCTAATAGCATTGGCCAAACTTACATTTACACCACTTAAGGTGAAACCAAGCGATCCATCATTTGTATTTAAAGTCTCAAGGCGTGGGTTCATTATGTCTTATATATCTTTATATTTAAATTGTAAATTTAAATCATTTTTTTTTTAAATGAGTTAAATAGTATTTTGAATAAACTTAGTATAGATTAAGATGAGTAGTATTTTATATTATAGTAAATATTGCGAAGTTTCTAAAAAATACTTACAGCTTTTATCAAAGTCGAATGTTCAAAAAGATGTCCATTTTATTTGTATTGATAAAAGAATTAAGGATACTAGTAATAAAACTTATATTGTTTTAGACAATGGACAAAAAATTATTTTGCCAGAGAATGTAACTAGAGTACCAGCATTATTATTGTTAACTCAAGGTTATAATGTTCTCTACGGTGATGATATTATACAACATTTAAAACCAAGACAAGAAGTTGAAGTTAGACAAGCCACACAAAATAACATGGAACCTATGGCGTTCTCACTTGGTGGAGGAGATATTGTTTCAGATCAGTATAGTTTTTTAGACCAAGAGCCTGAAGATTTAGAAGCAAAGGGTAATGGAGGTATGAGACAAATGCACAATTATGTTGATTTAAATACTGCATTTAATGGTCAAATATCAGAACCTATTAATAATGATTCAAATACAACAATTAGAGGAACAACAAAAAAAAGTGATGACTCTGCGAATCAAGAAATGGAAAATAGAATGAAGAGAATGAAGGAAGAGAGAGATGCTGATATAAAAAAATTAACAGGAAATCGACCTCCATCGAGTTTTTAGAAATGTTTAATTATATATTTTGATATTAATTTAAAAAGAAATTAATGAATAATTAAATGGCAAATAATATACTTACTTCTTTTAACGATCATTTTATTGAATTTGTAAACGATGTTCATTGTGTTTTCCCTGATGATACAGATATTTTAGCGACAAAAAATGCGTTAACAACCATCAGAAAGTTAAACCCGAAAATGATTGTAAAAATTTGGAATTCTTTTATTGTATCAAAATATAAGAGCGAAATTGAAGCAGGAAATATTGAGTTTTTTGTTAATAAAGATTACTCGCAAGATGTATCAGTATCAACGAATTCTGATAAAATCATGGAATCTATTGACAGATTACGTGAACCAATTAAAAATATGAGTTTAGAAAATCAGGCAAAGGTTATGAAGTATATTCAAAACCTAACCAAGTTATCTCAATTATGTGAATAATAATATACTTATTTGATACTAATTTAAAAAATATATATTTCAACAAGTTTGATTTAAATATATATAATTTATAATTATAAATATGACAGAAGAAAGTAAATCAATTCCTGAAGAATTTACCAAAGTTATAAGAGATTTTGTTAACGATTTAAGAAATACATTCCCTGAATATGAGACATTTATTAGTAAGTGGTGGAAAGACAAAGCGCACTATAATTATATTGATAATGAGGATGAAAGAAATCAAACTTATGAAAAATCTGTAGAAAAATCAACCAAATTATTATTTAATTTTTGTCAAAAAAAGTTTCCACCAAGATTTTTTGATATTTTATACCAAAATGAGGACATGTTTAAAGAAGATTCAGATATCGACACTGAGTTTTTTCCAAATATTCACTTTAAAAACTTATGGCAATGTGACATCTCTAAAAATACCCGCGATACAATTTGGAGATATCTTCAATTAATTATGTTTGCTATTATTGGTACAATTGAAAACAAAGATGCTTTTGGTGATACCGCAAAAATGTTTGAAGCCATTAATGGTGATGAATTCAAGGGTAAGTTAGAGGAAACTTTGTCTCATATGCAAAACTTGTTTGATACAAGTGGAAATTTAGGACAAGGAATGGGTTCAGGAATTAATATGGAAAATATACCAGATGCCAACCAAATTCACGACCATATTACAGGTATGTTAGATGGTAAATTAGGACAATTGGCGCGAGAAATTGCTGAAGAAACTGCTTCTAATTTAAATGTTGACTTTGAAGACGCAACTGACATGAAAGATGTATTCCAAAAATTAATGAAAAATCCAACTAAACTTATGGGACTGGTTAAAACAGTTGGAGATAAATTAGACGGTAAAATGAAATCAGGTGAACTTAAAGAGTCTGAATTAATTGCTGAAGCTACTGAAATAATGAATAAAATGAAAAATATGCCCGGAATGGATAATATTCAAGCAATGTTAAGTAAAATGGGAATGGGTGGAATGGCAGGTATGGGTGGTTTGGGAGGAAAGGGTGGAAAGGTAAATATGGCCGCAATGGAAGCACAATTAAATAGTAAAATGAAAATGGCTAAAACTAAAGAAAGAATTATAGCAAAGGCTCAAGTAGCCGCAAAATTAAAAATGGAAGAAGAAGCACAATATGCTCTACAACTTCAACAAGCTCCAAAGTATTCTGAAGAAGAATTACTTAAGTTATTTGATTCTGCTGAAAAAGTAGAGAGAACGCCAAGAGGCGCAAAACCTTCTAATGATGGTAAGAAAAAGAAGAAAGGGAAAAAATAAATTTAATAATTAATCTTTATAACAAATTTTATAAAAATTAAGTAATAGTTAATATATATATAATAATGACAATACAATTTTGGTCCAATGATCCCACGGTCTTATTTAATAAAGAATATATTTTAGAACTATGGCCTACAACAAATATGTGCTATGAACAAAAACTAAATTCTATAACAAGACTTGTTATCTTAATCACAATTTTAGGATATATTTTGACAATGTCTGAAAGAGTTTTACTTGTTGGAGGATTAACATTAGCTGTTGTTTTTGTACTATTTAACATGCGCAAACAAAAAATTACCAAAGAAATGTTAAACGAAGGATTCGGGGTTCAAGGCAACGAAGTTACCGGAATGTTTGATAAAAAACCGGCTTCTTATGTTAATCCAGTAACTTTAGATTCAGTTTTGAAGTCAGAATTTAAGGAAGGAACAAAAAAGAATCCATTTAGCAATGTTTTATTAACTCAAATCAATGACGACCCTGAGAGAAAATCTGCTCCACCTTCTTTCAATGTGGATTGCGATGAAGACATAACAAAAAATATTAAACGTTCTGTTCAAATGATGAACCCAGGTATTAAAAATACAAATAAACAATTATTTGGTGACCTTTTTCAGGAATTCGAATTAGATCAATCAAATAGAGCATTTTTTAGCACAGCTAATACTCGTGTTCAGCCAGGTGACCAAGCAAGTTTCGCACAATTTTTATATGGAACAATGCCCAGCGCTAAGGAATCTACTCCAGAAGGCGCCTTTGCTCGTGTACAAGACAATTACAGATATACACTTTATTAACCGCATTATTCGTAACAGTTTTTATTGTCTTTTTATCATAATTGTAGCCAAACTTTTTATAAACACAAAAATATTTAAATAATATATTAAAATATTATATAAATGGATAATTTTTTAGTTTTAGGTAATAGAGTCCCATATGAATATTTTTTAACAAAAGGAAAAGGAGAATCAAATGCTGGTTCTGAAGGGCTTCCATATGAAACCGGTTCATACGACGCTGCATTAAATGATGCTGGAATACAAAATTCAAATGTAATTGAGTACACAAGTGTTATTCCTGTTGGCGCAAAAGAAATACCAAAAGAAGAAGGATTGAAGAGAATAAATTGGGGTGAGGTATTAGAAGTAATTAAAGCACAATCAAATGGTAAAAGAGGTGAACATATTAGCGCAGCAGTTATGACAACAACAATAATAGATCCAAATGGCGAGTATCTTGGTGGGTTCGCTTGCGAATATTCGGGTTCAGGAACAAGAAAAGAAGCAGAAGATAGTTTAATAATTTCTATTGCTGGAATGATAAAAAGACGTGGATACGGAAACATTAAGGGCGAAACAAAAATGTATAAAGACAATATTACTGATACCGGTTATAAGATTCATCCAGGAAAAGTTTTTATTTATGATGATATTAAAGTTAATCAAGAACATGGTTCTGTTTTTTGCGCAATATGTTTTATTAGTTATAGATATCCTCATCTATCAAATTCTCAAGATGTTTACGCTAATATAAATATTGACAAATCAATTGCTTTTGTAAAAAATAACAAAACAATGAAAAACAAAAGTAGAAAACATAGGAAAAAATAGACATTTAGAAACAAAAAAAACATTTAAATTTGTAAAAAAATAATATGTATTATAATTATATAAATGGCAAACGTTTCTAGTTATACTTTTCAAAATATGAGTCGCATCGGTTTAGATGATTGTAATAAATCACAAACTGATATCCAAAATATAGCATCTTGTAATTATTCAACACAAAATTACTTTGCTTCTGACTGCTCAATGAAAAATCCTATTGCTTTAGCAACCACTCAACCTGGCATTATGTATAACGGTGGCTACAATTCTGGTGCCGGTGGATGCAATATTGATGAATCATCTATGCTTCAAATTGGAACGATTCAAACTCATCCTAGATGCCGTATTGACTTATTTCAACGTCCTTTTGCCACTGTGCCTTATTTAGGACGTGGTTCAGTAAATCCTGTCATGGAAGCTCAAATTCAACAAGGTGAGCAAATTGTTAACAAACGTAGTGTAAATAATTTAAGCGAAAAGAGTTACATTAAGTATCATCAAACTCCTCTTTTACCTTCTGTCCAAGAGAAAATTAAAAATTCTACTATTGAAAGTGATGCTTCTCAAGGTTGGATTCGAGGTGGTGTCCCTTCTCGTGAACTAACTCGAGACGCTGATTATTTCAATAAGCATTCCACTTATCAATACGCTTAAGCGAAGCTACCTTTGGTTAAAGTCTGAAAGACGACAGTCCTTAAAACAATAATAAAATA
>Ga0209443_1000648_pt1 | contig 23221 bp, 35 predicted proteins | sample LauGreBMM110DCMD_2_FD_187571 | JGI IMG/M metagenome (GOLD analysis project Ga0209443, IMG submission 187571) | Freshwater lake microbial communities from Lake Michigan, USA - Su13.BD.MM110.DCMD (SPAdes) (version 2) | ecosystem: Environmental > Aquatic > Freshwater > Lake | place: Lake Michigan... | reverse complement strand
CCAAAGCCTGCTGAGGATAATGCGTAGGCATCGTCAGTTTCACCGCCTTCATCGTCATTGTTTTGTCCACCAAACTCTTGTTGGATACGATCCATAATCATACCTTCAATTCTTTCAAAATCATCTTTGGGGTGAAGACCTGTCTCACCTGTGATATCAGCAATTTGATCTTGTAGATATTCACCTACTGGTCCGCGATCGCTGAAAAGTTCATATAATGCATCGAAATCTTCCTCGTCAGCAATGCGACCTAATACCGAGGCAACTTCGTCATTGCCTTCTTGGACACTGGTATCTACAATATGCTCTTGACGATCCATGAGTTCTGCAACAATAGCATCGTGCATGAACTGTGCTTTGCTTAGGGTTTCGTTTTCAATGGTTTCATTGAAGCCGCTTTGGAACCTTCTTGGACACTGGTATCTACAATATGCTCTTGACGATCCATTAGTTCTGCAACAATAGCATCGTGCATGAACTGTGCCTTGCTTAGGGTTTCGTTTTCAATGGTTTCATTGAAGCCGCTTTCTTGTCGTGCTGTGTGGATTTGTGTGCGCAGCTTGTTGCGAGCATCTTCCAATTTAGGCGTGTCAAAACTGTCAAGATCCAGCTGTGTGCCAAACATCTTGGACAGGGATTCATTCAGCCTCTGTGCAGATCTATTTCGTGTAAAAAGGTCAGTTGTTTTCATATTTAGAAGTCCAGATTGGTAGTGTATTTATTCAATTCACAACAAACGTTCTGCTTGATTTTTAGCAGTAACAGTGTGATCTCGGCTTTCACTGTAGCGAGCCCATAGCACGTCTGCACGATCATAGTCCTGAGTATGTATGGCTTTTTGATGCTGGGCCCTTAACATCTGGCTGTCAACGAACCATTTGCCGTATTCTTGATCAGCTCGATACAACAAATCAACTGATATGTGACTGTGTCTCAGCGCCAGGATATTGGCCATTTTGATGGCCACAGAGTTCAGATGTATTTCTGCGTAGATCAACTGCGATTTTCTATACAGGAATTTGAGATTGTCTTGATTGGTTATCAACACATCACCTACTAGAATACCTTCCGGAGTTTTAACAGGAATGATATTTTTAGATAATTCTCGGCGAACTATCTGTTCTAGTCTACGGCTGATTTGTGTCATAAAAAAAGGACCTATGGTCCTTATTTAAGTGGATGTATTTTACAGTCCTAGGAACTTGAGTACGTGTGGAAAATTAATAGCATTAATCCAACCAGCACCAGCTGCAAACGCCAACCCCACCATCAAATACATGGTAATTTTACTTTTGACTTTTTCCAACTCATTGATCTTTTGATACAAATCTTGGTGCTGTGCGTCAGATGCCTGTGACATTTCTGATAATTTTTCAGTGAGTAAATCACGAGTATTATCTAGACACTCATGCATGTCTTTGACGCCTATTTTGAGATCGTCAAGTTTTTCTTCTATTTGGTCTACTTTGGTTTCGACTACAGCTACCCGCTCAGGTAGTGCAGCCAGTTGTGCTACCGCGTCTTTAGTGGCCATTGTGGCTATTTTCCTTTTATGTTAAGTCAGGTGCTCGCTCCGAGCCATGTGCCTAAGTGTTCCGAAATGCCTAATGGGTGCCTTTGAACTAGTATTTATGCCAACTGTGTAAAAACACATTTTGTCTAAATCATTGTTACCCAAGTATTTATCATGTCACCCTGAGTTTGGAAGGCGGCTGGGTTGATGTCTTCACTGTTTTCTAAATCAACAATCACTGGCACATGGTTGAGATCATGTGCCAGTAGATAAACTGGGTCACCGTGTTGTAGAAAGACTTGATCACGTTCACAATCGAATTCCCAAATCCAATGTGTGGCCTTGCCTGTGGCTGGTGCAGGCAGTCTCCCTGTGTGTTTTTTTGGATCACGCAACCATTCCACGTTGGATCTCAGACCTATGGCCTGCAGCAGGCTGTTGAAGTTGGCCTGCTGTCCTAGCAGAGTGCTGTTGGTGTCGTCCCTAGCGGGTTGACTGCGGGTTATATCTACGAGAGTAACAATTTGGTATCGTGCCATAATGTATGTATTTAACTCATAGAAATTCAGCCAACAAAAAAGGACCTTGCGGTCCTTTAGTGCTTCCCATCCCTGAGAATAAACTTAATTTAGAATTAAGCGAATGTGATACCTGTTGGAACTACTGTGGTCACAGTGTGTGTACCACCAAGTGCTGCAACAAGCTCAGCTTCTAGTTTAGCATAAGATGCATCACTTAGTGATGGGCTTGCTGCTGAACCGTCGTTGACTGTGTCGTCTGCATAAGCAACGATCAAACCAGTTGCTGATGGTGTACCAATTACAAAGATCTCACCATAGTTCTGAGCGCAACGAACTGCTTTTGATAGGTTGCTGTTAGTGTTTGCTTTGGTAGTAGTGAAATCACCTGCTGTTAAGTCGGCACCGTTGACGATTTTAACAAAACGTAGTTTACGTGTGCTGAACTGTGATGCTGGATCAACAAATTTGAATGCGTTTGCACCTACGCGAGATGCTGTGATTTCTGCACCAGCGTTGTCAAAAATTTGTGCTACTGTTGAAATGTCTGCCATGATAAATTCTCCTTGATCAATGACCTCGCTCAGAGGCCGGCAATATTAGGAATCACCCTGATTCCTATGCAAGTATTTATATTGGATTGAAAAAATCAGCTGAATTAGCAGTTATTCTGAACGGAATGGGGTCCAGCGATCACGTGGTACCAGCTTAGATCCACCTGCTACATAGCCTTCGCCGCCTGGCTTGCCGCCTGTGTGTGCAGATATGTCACCCTTGGCAGCATCTAGTTCTGAGATGACTTCATTTTTAGCTGCCATGATTTCTCGCACCAACTCAAACAAGGTGTCAATGACTCCTGGGTTGGCTTGAACATGTGCTGCGATCTTCTGTGCTTTAGCAGGTGTCTTTTGTAGAAACTGCATGAAAGCTTCTGCACTGAGATTATCCAACTGCTTGGCCTTGCTCTGAGTGTTGACAAAGGTATAGAGTTCACTCTGTAAATAGCCCATGCCTGCCACGGGTGCTAGAAACTTGTTGATAGCCTGTTGATTCTTAGCCAAGGATTCTATGCGTCCTAGATTGTCTGCGTTCACAGCAGGTTGATAGCTGACATAGGTCAAGCCAAACACCACAAGATTGGGGTTGGCATTCAGCATGTCCACACTGTCTAGATCCTCACCAGTTTTGTCTCCCCAGTAGCTGAACTGCTTGTGTGCGGCCACTGCGATCTTGCTCTTGCCTAGCTTCACACCTATATCGCTGACTGCCTTGACTTCGTAGGTGGTTTGGTTGGGAGTGAATGATATGTTGCCATTACCACTTTCGTAGGGTTTGCCAGGGTGAAACAACATGTCACCGTAGACGTATCCTCGGAAATCTTTGGGGGTGCCTGCTTCGAACACAGGCCACAGTGCTGCCATATCACTAGCAAACTTTTCACGCCAGTCCTCGCCTTTGCCGCGACTCATGATAAATGATTTCAATTCATCTGGAGAACTGCTTTTGCCTTCTTCACGTCCCCAGTTGTTCTTGCCTACCATGCGGAATGTGCCATCATCATCACGTCCCCAGTATATGGTAGGATTACCGTCCCACTTGATAGATATCTTGCTTTCGGGTTTGGCTAGGTCTTTAAGTATCTGTATGGCACGCTGAGCACCATTGGTTTCCGTGAACACGAGATCTTCAAGGTGGTTGAACTCTCTGCCAACTTTCTTGGCAGGGGGTGCTTCATCTTCTAATAACAGTTCCCAGAATCTCATTTTACTATTTCTATGAGTTGGCGCATCCAACCTATAGTACCTGGTTGGTAGCTTTCTATTTGATTGGCCTTGGGCAGCTCTATGCCTTGACGACCCAAGGTTTCTCTGGCACCTGCGACTAGTTCTTCATAGTTGGGCAGTTTTTTAATATACGTAAGTATAGCATCCACTGAACGAATGTCCTTGACTGTAGCAGTCTGTCCCAGCAATTCTTTGGCAATTTGATTCCAATCATTGCCGTTGGGCAGCAGTTCATCTGTTTGTGGATTCAATATGCCATGCTTGGGACTGTACTTCATATTCTTGGCTCTGGCTATGGAACTTAGTATGATGTGGCGGTGTTCGCCACGATACTCTCCTCCGCCACTGATCATTGATCCTTGTTGAAATTTGGGATTGGCGGAGAACATGAAGTCTGCCTGTACGAACCCGTTGCCACTATCACCGTTGATAGGCACCTTCCAATGCACGTTGTCGCCGCTTAGTTTGATATTCTCTTTGCCAAACTGTGCAATCAACTTGTCAGCAAATGCTCTTTTGTCTACTTCATTGGCATCCACACTGAGGTCCAGATCGCCCGAACTGTTGCGCTCAAATGTGCCATCTGGATCTTCTTTGCGTCCAGTGGTGCCCAGCCATTTCACTGGCTTCTTGTCGTCTAGATCTTTCTCTTTGGTAAAGTCTAGTCCTGTGATCTTTTCGATGTAGTCCACTGTGCTTTCTACATCTGCAGTGGCAATGCGCTGTGTTAGGGGCTGCTTGTCTGCACCCTTGAACACATTGCCACCTTCTAGTAGTTTACTCTGATTCATTTAACGGTCTCTTGGTTCTTTTGGATTCGGCGATCTTGCGTATGCCCCGTGTGAATTTGGCAGGATCCTGTCCACGTATGGCATTTAACAGTCTACGTTCTAGTTCATCCGCTTGTTCTGCTGTGTAGTGTTTTTTCAACGTTTCCAGCAGATTAATAGCTGAATTGATGATGTTGGTGGCACGACTCTCAAACAGTTCATCCTTATTGCGGATTTCTGCCAGTTCATTTAATTCCTGCAGGATCGATCTTGTTTTTAGTTTCATGTGCCTTTCCTAGTCTAGTATTTACCCTCTACACATCATTTGATATTATACACTGTTTGTTCTATTTAATCAAGATGTAACACTTCTCATGGTAAATACTTAGTAGGAACACTGAGTTCTACACAAACACACAGGAAATAAAATGAAATACCTATCAGAAAAGATGCAGTCTATGCTAGAACGTTTGAGTGAAATGTTTCCAGGTAGCAGCTATCAATCAAGTCTAGATGCATATCTAGCAGACAAAGGCATTACCGATGCCGCACAGTTGGAAAACTATATCCGTCAGTTTAACTATCAAAAGGAAACTTATCTATGAAAACAATCACCAACGCAATTTGGTCATTTTTAGAAGCATTTGGCCAAGCACGTTATGCAGCTAGTCTTGCTCGTCAAGGTCGTATAGCAGAATCTAAAGCTGTGTACAATGGACCAGCGTGATCCAGTAGAAGAAGTTGTCAAACACATACACATTGTGCTACCTATTGTAGGCGCAGTATTGATCTTTATGTTGGCTTTTATTGCCATCACTATGGCTTGACGCTCTACAGCACCCGATAAATATCGACATGCAATTGGTTTATATACACGGTGCCAACGCCACCAGCGAAAGCTTCAATCATATCAGAACTAGACTAGGCAAGGGTCTAGACCTAAACTATGACAGTCGTGACGGATTTGAACACAATCTAGCAGCGATGCAGCAGAGTTTGGCTGGAGTCAAGCAGTGTTTTTTCATAGCGCACAGTCTAGGTGGTATATATGCACTGCATCTCAGCCATCACTTGCCTGCACAGGTATTGGGTGCAGTCACACTAAGCACACCCTATGGCGGTGCTGAAGTAGCAGACTATGCTCAATACTTTTTACCATTCAGTAGGCTCATGCGTGATATTGGTCCCAGCAGCTGGGCCATGCGGGAAGCGGCCAAGATCAAAGTGCAGCATCCCTGGTGCAACGTGGTCACTGTGCAGGGTCGCAGTCCTTTCATAGTTGTGGCCAACGACGGAGTGGTCAGCATTCAAAGCCAGCGGCACCATGCAGACATGGAACTGATTGATGTTGACTATAACCATTATGAAGTGGTGTTGGCAGAACCCGTGATAGAGATCATCCGTGAACGGATAAACAGAATCAGAAAATAGTTGTTTTTTTCTTGTTAAGCATATATAATAAACTAACAGCGAAAAAGAAGTAGCTGCTAGACACAGACATTACACACAGGAGATTATTATGTCAAACGTATTCGAAACACCAAAAGCACCAGAAGTCAAATTCAACAAGAACGGCTACGAAATCCGCACAGACATCTTGGGTATGGCAAAAAGCCTAGTACAAGATGACTTCTATGCCAAGTTCAACGGTTGGGAAATGTCAACTGCCAAAGATCCAGTTACAGGCAAGTTGATTACCACAGTTGGAATGCCAGAGTTTCCAGGTTTAGATAAAGTACTAGAAACCGCCGAAAAGATGTATTCATTTGTTAACAGCGGCGTGAAGAAATAATTTACGCTCATAGAGCATTACATAGTGGTAAAAGAAAAGCAGCCTTCGGGCTGCTTTTTCTTTATCTAACTGTGGCTAATCTAAAGAACCGCAAGATGCAGATGTACATCCACCCTAGATCAAATTCATACCAACGCTGACTGAACTTGGCATTAGCACCATCGGCATGATGATTGTTATGTAGTTCTTCCCCACCAATCCATACCGCCCACGGAATGATGTTGCGGCTGGTATCTTTGGTATCTGTGTTGCGATATCCCCACCAGTGGCTGAGACCATTGACTACACCAGCTGCCCAGAACGGGATCCAGATCATTTGAATACCCCACACTACAAGTCCCCACGGTCCAAAGAGAAAGCAGTCTATGACCAGCATTAAAAGAATACCTGAGCGACTGTGTGCGGAGTAAAGGTTGCGTTCTATCCAATCATTAGGGCAGTCCTTGCTCAAGGAGTCGACCATAGCCGTGTCTTTGCTGGCTGAATGATAAAGCAATGCTCCCCCGAACAGCACACGCCAAATGCCGTAGATCTGAGGGCTATGTGGATCGCCTTCTTGGTCTGAACGTTGATGATGTCGGCGATGTATGGCCACCCATTGACGAGTAACCATGCCTGTTGTGAACCAAAGCCAGGCTCGCATAAAATGGTTAACCACAGGGTGAAATTGTACTGCTCTGTGTGTTTGACTTCTATGCAAATAAAGTGTCACACAGGCTATGGTGATTTGAACCATCACCAGGGCATAGATTATTATGTTCATATTTTACTTATCTGCTTGACAACTGTCCAAAATAATGCTATAATATGTTATGAAACAAAAACTTATACTCACAGACGCAGACGGGGTTTGCCTTGACTGGGAATGGGCATTCTCAGTTTGGATGCAAGAACGCGGTTATACACTCACAGCAGATAATAAAAAAAGCTATTATCTACATCACCACTACAACGAGCTAGAAGAACGAGATTCCAAAAAAGTTATCAAGACTTTCAACGAGTCAGCAGCCATTGGCTTTCTACCTGCGCTACGTGATTCAGCTCACTATGTTAAACTCTTGCACGAAAAACACGGTTATCAATTCCGGGTGATCACAAGCCTAAGTCTAGATAAAAATGCACAAAAACTTCGTGGCAAGAATCTACGCAAGTTATTTGGTAATGCTATAGAGTCAGTGATCTGTTTGGATACTGGTGCAGACAAAGACTCAGCATTGGCACCGTATAAAGATTCAGGCATGTGGTGGATTGAAGACAAGCCTGCAAACGCAGATGTTGGACATGCTATGGGATTAAAAAGCATCCTTATCGAACACGGACACAACATGCATCACACATGCGACTATCCCATAGTCAAGGACTGGAAAGAGATCTACGGTATTATCCTAGGTCGCTGACAAAATCCAACAGCAGTTCGTGATGTCGGCCACCGTGATAGTGTGGCTTCATCCAGCTGTGATATTCGTTGTACCAACTGGGCTGACTCTCTGGATGGCATCCAATTAGCCCTATGTTGTTTTGTATGATAGCCATGGCGTCCCCATTGGCATAGGTAGCCACAGTTTTAAATTTTCCAGCATCGCCCACTAACGCACATCCATCATAAAAGTACATGCGTTCTTGTTGCCCTTGCCATGTAACAGGCACAGCCTTGGCATGTGGTCTACGTGTGTCTGTGCCAGGCCGAGTGATATACTGCACAGCATCTACATCTTTGAGTATGTTAAAGTATTCACTGCCTGCCCAATAGGCGCCCATACAGATTCCAAGATATCGACCGCCGCGATCAACAAACTCACGGACACGGTCTCCGTTCTCACGTAGCAGATATTCAAAGGATGACGCATCCCCAATACCTCCAGGTATGGCTATCATGTCAACATCATCAAAGAAGTCAGCTTCAAGAGGCCAGCGTGTGAATATTTTAAAACTATGGTATGGTTGTAATGCTTGGAGAATGCCGTTGCCGGACTCTACGGAGCATTTAGGCTGATGCAAGAACAATGCTATCTTCATACAGTCTTTATAAAAGTGCTCACTTAGAACGCCATTCCGGGGCACGACTCCCATAACGCTCTGCCCAGCAGCCGGGCAACCCTGAAGTAACGCTAACGTTCCTAAGGTAGGGTGTTCTTATTCCTGTGCTTTCTCGATGGTATAGTCTGCTTCTGTACTATCTGGATACTTAGTTGTTAACTTGGTAACAATGTCTTGACGATTTTCTCCCTGGATACGAGCAGTTTTGCCTGATGCTGTTTGTGTTACTACATACGTTCCCGGGCCGTCGTTGGCATCAACTTCTGGTTCTGCTTCTGGTTTGGTTTCGCCTGAAGCATAGCTCAAAGGAAATCGTTTTTTCAAATCTGCTACAGCAGCTGGAATATCATAGCCGCCACGGGCCACATCTTCGCTGGCTGTTTTCAGTTCTGCTGCGTTGCTTTGGATGCCTGCGACAATGCGCTTCATCAATCCAGGAAACAGTTCTGAGAACTTTTCGTCTGATCGTATGCTTTGATTGCCGTTGTTGATTTGATTGGTAGGAGCATGTATCTGCCATTTACCGTTGACATCATCTGAATTTTCTTTGTCAAACACGGATATCACAGGACCGTCTGGAGCATAGTTTTTAAACCATCTCTCGCCTGAGCTCGATCCTGTGCAGAAACTGGCTTGGAAACCTGCGGAGTTGTTGAACGTGTAGCAAGACCCGTAGTTCATAGGAACTACAATAAGGAATCTTTCATCATCTACGATGGTGATTTCTTTGCGATCACGCTTGTGTTTTTCGATGACTTCAGCATCTTTGATTTTTCTCAGCTCGTCGCGATAATTACGCTGCTGAATAATAGACTGTATCTGACGCAGATTCTTGAACCTGTTGAAGTCCTGATCTTTTTCTGCTAGTTTGCCACGTATGCTCAGAGCCTTCCAAGCACCTAGAGCATCACCACCTTCACCGTTGATGTCTTCAAAGTCAGCCACACCATTGATATACATACGAGTCAACCATTCATCAAACTTGCCGTCAGTGGAAAGGTTACCATAGTCTGTGCTGCTGAGACTGCTGTCTAGGAGATCACTCCATAGTTTAACTATCTCGTCATCTGAAGGTTTAGGTCCTAGTTTGGCCACACGATCCTTGGGCAGTGTGCCGTCATGTCGCATGGCTATGCTCAACATCTTGACCATCTTGGGGTCTTTGAGTTTGGCTGCTACATTGGCTTCGAGAACTATTTGATTGAGTTTCATCCTGAAATCAAACTCCTTTTAAAGAATGTTAGCACTGTGCTTAGTTTCTTTTGATCGCCGGCTGCAATGTCTTTCATCAGTTGGCTACCGCCTTCAGATCGTTCTGCATTATAGCCGCCACCGCCATAGCCGCTGCGACTAATAGCACCAGTCTGTTCGGGGTAGTGATGACTGGCCGACATCAACACCGCAAGATTGATAGCATTTTTAACGGAGCCGGGTGTGTCAGAATCTGTTTCCAACGATTCAATGGCTTGTTGCAGTTTTTTCACATGTTCTAGTTTCTTGGCAGCTTTGTCAAAGGCATCGTTCTTGATCTGATTGGCGATATGTCCTTTGACGTCTGCGATAGCAGCAGTAATGGCTTTGACCCACAGAGGCTTGAATTTTTTAGTTAGGCTGTCTACACTGACCGCTGACGTATCTTTGCCGGCCTGTTGATCTGAACGTTTCTTTCGTTTGTCATTCACATTAGAAGTATTGTTTCCCACATAGAACTTGTTTAGTTTACCTATTTTTGATTTCAAAAAATCAATGACGTTGCCGCCACGTCCGTCTGCAAAACTATCAACTTCTCCACCTGAGCTGGCAGTGGCTTCATAACTACCGCTGGCAGTGGCACGGATGGCTCCTGTGCCTGTGGTGCCTTTGATCATGACCCAAGCACCTCTTCTAGCGTCTTTGAGTTCACTCCATGATATCTTTTCTACTTGTCGATAATCCTGATCATGTGCAAGGCCCATGTCTGTGTGAAGGAATTTAACCACCTGTTTGCCACCAGGATTGTCTAGTATCAAGTTGAGACTGGTGCTGGCTTCGTTGAGATAACCTTCAAGCAGTTGTGAAAACAATTGATAAGATTCTGTGCGCATTTTTAATTACACCAGCTTTGTTTGGCTTCACCGTAGTATTCACGAGCAAACCCATTGGCAATTAAAGCAGCACGTAGACTCTGTCCATTTAGAATGATGTCGCCCAATACACGACCACCGAATTTATCCCAACCATATAGAATGACCTGTCGCTGTTGACTGGCGTTAATGAGACCTTTAGTGAAAACGGAAGCGGCTTCACCACGTTGCTTTTCTGAGTCGCATTGACCTCTAAATCCTTTTTCCGGAGTATCGACTCCGTAGACTCGTACCGCAAGTTCGGGCTTAAGGGGTGCAGGTAGAAAGGGTGCGGCGATAACAACTGTATCGCCATCCGTTACTCTGATAATTTGTGCGTCATATGTAACGCCTTGGGGTGTTTTTTGTGCAAATGCTACCAGCGGCAGCACCAGTAGTAATAGTAGTAGTTTTCTCATGGGGACCTTTTAAATCTTATAGCTTATTTATTCTCTATCCAGAAGCCCAGTCTATCTCCGGCAGTACTAGGGTACCATGTGGTATTCGGGGGTTGGGGCATGGGATTATCACACCAAACTGGGTGTATTACATCGCTGCTGTGGTTAGAGAAATCGTCGTTCCAACGCAGGTGTACTTCAATGATCTTGTCCCCAATGTATTCCACGTTGATCCACGGTGTCATGCGCCATAATTCACCTAGAATCAGTGGAAATTTGTATGATTCATCAATGCGCTGCCAACGGCTGAATCTGTCCAACCTGTCGGGATTGTCACGGAACCCTTCAACTGTGAGTTCCTGTACGCCATAGTGAAAGTCCACGGAGATGTGACGGCCTTCAAGGCATGCTGACCAAAAATATCCATCTGGTACTGAATTAGAGTCCTGAGAAGTCAGCCATTGTTTGCTGGCACCACGACTCATCATGCGTATGTTGGTTATAGGGCGGACAATGTATGTGGCTGGGTGAGGCACTGGAATCCCTGCTGGTGCTGCTAGAATCCCCTGCTTGCGAGCCACTATGAGTTTGTCGTAGATCCAGAGGTATTCGACGGGACATTGACTCCATATATCTGAATCATTGATGTATTGCATGTTACTCGTAGGTCACTGTGTCGCTGTCACCTAGACGCCATTTGGGATTGGTTTCAACCACCCACTTCTTGGTGGCCACTTTGAAGTCTGGATGCAGCACTTCCTTGGGATTGCTGGCAGCATCAAAGAATATACAGCGATTGTTGGGTTGGGCAGCATACTGTCCGTTGTCTAGCTCAATGAAGTTAAAGCTCTTGTGATCTTCTGGCCACTCTGAATAGGTGGTGTCTATGATGTTCATGTCGGGGGCGGCATTGTCCACAGTGAACAAGTAGTTGCCCTTGTGTAACTGCCGATCTTTAGCATAGAACTCACAGCTGAGATTACGTAGAAATGCTTTCTGGATCACAGCAATGTCATAGCTGAAGCAGTCCCAGATCTGTAGTGTGTCCAAGGCTAGGAACTTGTCTGCTTCTAGATTGTCTGTACGACTCACATAGGCATGCAAGGGCAGTTTGTCATAGAGTGCGCCATAGCGTGGCAAGTAGGCTTCTATGCGAAACGCTTGGCTGCGTAGGCTTTTGATTGAAACCCATATACAAGGCTCATACTCACCGTGCCCACTTTTAAAATCATATAGAAACTCTCTGCGCACAAAGCAATGTATTGGAGGAAGGTTGGCTACTAGGAAGCTCAATGATTAACTCCAAGGACGGCCAGCAACTAATCCACCCACATTGGCATTGTCTGTGACAGCATTGACTGTGTATTTTGTTGGAAGATTATCTATGGTCAGTGTGCTGGTTCTACCGGACAGTGAGCGTTTCTTTCCTGCGATTGCTAATTTTGCTACTTGTCGTTCTTGTTTGCTGCCTGTTTGATTTGTGGTGCATAACACAGTTCCGCCATCTACTAGTCCTAGTTGTGTTAATGTAGTAGAACTATCACCGTAGGTAAGACTGCTTTTACTGAAATCATTCATAGCACTGACTGTGTAGTATTCTGTGGCCAACACTTCGTCAGTGGCAATGGCTGAGATCAACTGATCTATGGTAACAGTTAGGTTAACTGTTACCGTGCCTTTCTTGGTTAAACCAAAATAGTTAATTGTTGCCATTATCACTCCATAGTCAGTTATTTACCGCTTTTCATCTACGGAACAGTTCCTCTAACTATTGATTTTTATCTTGGTGCTTGCCAACCAGCTTGCAACCAATGCCAATAGTGGGGCTTGAATTCCCAAGGTATCAGCGTGGTAGGTGCATGGTCTACAAACACATGTGAAGTGAGATGGTCACACCAAATGCCTTGTGCCTGCAGGCTTTGCGCCAAGCCCTGGCTGTAAGTGGCGTCTATATCGCGTGGACATACGTTTTGACGCACAGCTTGCATATGTGCATCTTGTTGGGTAGAGCCCGACAGCAAGTCATGCACACTGCCCCAATCTCGCCCCTTTAATGTGGTTTTGAGTGCGCGGAGATCTTGTTCCACTTGCACTTGATCACGTATGCGGTAGAGGTGTTGCCCCAGCATGTTGTCAAACCAGATGCTGGCTTGAGGATGTGTTGCTAGTATTTCAAGCAAATGCGCCATGGCATCTTGGCGGTGGTGAGTGATTTGCGTGTTGCTTTTGTGCAGCGCAGGTCCATGGCGCCAATTAAACAAGTGTTGGGCGAGTGGATCTAAGTCGTAGGCATCAATTTGCTTGAACTGGGTAAGCCATGCCGTGGGCATCATCCAACCCGCACTGCTGCCCATCAATAGCAAATGGGTGTGGCGTGGCTGGCAGTGCATTAAAAAGTCAGCAATATGCGCCACTGTGGGTTGCCAACGCTCGCGAGATTGAAAGGCTTGCACATGCCAATTTAGCTTCAGCCCATCGGTACCTCCGGCATCTACCAAGTCTCTCAGTACGGCTATCAATCGCATGAATTCTTGATCGTCTAGTTCAGTCACTAAACGACATCTTTCATCTAGTAATGTCATTGGTCTCCTAAATCTTCTTTGCGGACTCGATTAAACAGATAAGCACATCGAGTTTAACAATATCCATAGTTGGATATTTATAGTGTAAATAGAGTTATGATTAATAAAGTTCCATTCAACGCACTGCTAAAAACACTCAAAGACACGGGCAAATACCGTGTGTTCAATGACATCATCCGCGAAAAGGGCAAGTTCCCTTCAGCCATGTGGTACGGGCCCTACAACATCAAAACCATCACTAACTGGTGCTCCAACGATTACTTGGGCATGGGCCAGCATAAAGTTGTGTTAGATGCCATGCACACCGCTCTAGATCACACAGGCGCAGGTTCAGGAGGTACTAGAAACATTGCTGGTACCAGTCACTATCATGTGGCTCTAGAGCATGAACTAGCCATGTTACACAACAAGGCACGAGCTCTGTTGTTCTCATCAGCCTATGTGGCCAACGAATGGACCTTGATTGCTCTAAGTAAAATCATACCCAACATACATTTTGTATCAGACAGTGAGAACCACAACAGTCTAGTCATCGGCATGGTACACAGCCGAGCTCCTAAGACCGTGTTCCGACACAACGATCTCAATCACCTAGAAGACATACTAACAAGCATACAACTCACAGGCAACGTGCCCTGCATTGTATTCGAATCAGTTTACTCAATGGATGGCGACGTAGGACACATCAAAGAAATCTGCGACCTAGCAGACAAATACGGTGCTATGACCTACATCGATGAAGTACATGCGGTAGGACTCTATGGTCCCCACGGTGGTGGGAAGGTTGAAGAGCTAGGGCTACAATCCCGTGTTGACATAGTCAACGGTACATTAGGGAAAGCCTATGGGGTCCAAGGTGGCTACATTGCTGCCGATGCTGAGGTAATCGACGCCATCCGTTCTGTTGCTGCAGGCTTTATCTTTACCACATCAATGAGCCCTGTGAGTTGCGCAGGCGCCCTGGCTGCGGTCAAGTACCTCAAAGATCACAACGAGATACGAGACAAGCATCAAGAACGAGCTAGAAAGTTAAAGCACAGATTGAGTGTGGCGGGCATACCTGCTATGGAATGTACAACCACACACATTGTACCCATCCTGGTTGGGGAAGCTGTGCGTTGCAAGGCCATCAGCGATGAACTGCTGAATGAGCATAACATCTACATCCAACCAATCAACTCACCCACTGTGGCTGTAGGCACGGAGCGGTTGCGTATTGCGCCCACTCCGTTCCACGATGATGGCATGATTGAAGATCTAATTACAGCTCTTCAAGCATCATTTAACAAGACTTATTGATTCCGCAAATGCTGCAAGATCATCAAACACTTTGGTCTTGCTCTTGATATCTCGATAGGTCCACTTGTTTAATTCTTTCTCTGTTTCCAGACCGTAGCCAGTTCGTACCAACACAGGTACAGCACCAACTTTGTGCGCTGCTTTGAGATCAGACATTTTATCACCTACAAAGTATCCTTTGTTAAATTTAATATGTTTGATTTCGTCTTCGCATCGTTTGAACATTCCAATATTTGGTTTGGCGAATACATCACTTCTTAAATTGGTGTTGCTATAAAACAATCCGTCTATGCTAAGACACCCTGCCTGACCCAATAATTGAAACATGTGTTCATGCACACGTTCAACATCAGCTGAAGTGTACAATCCTTTGCCAATTCCAGACTGGTTGGTTATAACAACAATTTTATGGCCTGCTTTCCGCAGTTTGGCCATGGCTTCTAGGCTACCAGGGATGGGTATAAAATCTTCTGGGCGAAAGGTATATGTTCCGCGATCAACATTGATAACCCCATCGCGGTCTAGGCCTATAACACACTTGGGGGCAACGTTTTTACTATCGTAGAATGGTATCCCTTCCAGCTCAGAACCGGGGTCCTGTACTGGCGGGACATCAGTGGTCCATTTAATCTTAGACGACGGGTTTTGCATTCTGAGTATCGCCAGGCGCTAGTCTAAAACGATCTTCGATGTAGTCAGCGGTACCAACTTCGAATATCACACTGTTGGCAACCAGAGCTTCAATCTGATGCGGGCCCAGAGCTGCAAAGTCTGCAGTCTTGCCTTCTTCTAGAATGGCTTCCCTGGCCTCACCTGTGGCAACATCAATATAGGTAACTTTGAACTTGCCAGCATTGATGAACCAACTCTTGTATTTCTCTTTGTGAAACACCAAACTGGTCTTGGCTCCTGCACGATCGAATACCAACAGTTTTCCACAGTATTTGTCATTGTTGGCAAATACCAATTCGAATCCCCACCCTTTGTCTATCTTGCCTAATGTTTGTAAGTTCATGGTCGTCTCTCAATTATTTTATCTACTAGGCCGTAGGCCAATGCTTCTTCCGCACTCATGAATGTGTCACGATCCATGTCACGCTCAAAGTCTTGATATGTCTTGCCTGCGGTATTGTGTTTGACATAGAGTTCAGTTAGGATCTGTTTCATCTTAGTGATCTCTTTGTACTGTATTTCAATATCGCTTTGCATGCCGCGAGCACCGCCTGAAGGCTGATGGATCATGTGTCGAGCATAGGGCAATATATGGCGCTTGCCTGCTGCGCCTGCCTGTGCTAGAAAGCTGCCCATTGAGCAGGCCTGCCCCATAACATAGGTAGCTACATTTGGTTTGATAAACTGCATGGTATCATAGATAGCCATACCTGCTGTGATAACACCGCCTGGACTGTTGATGAACATGTTTATGTCCTTGTCTGGGTTTTCGCTTTCCAAGAACAGCAATTGGGCAACAACTAGATTGGCCATTCCATCTTCCACCGGACCATTCAGCATGATGATGCGTTCTTTGAGCAAACGGCTAAAAATGTCATAGGCCCGTTCGCCTTTGCTTGTGGATTCAACTACCATTGGTACTAACATAGATTTCCTTTTGTACAAAATTAAAGTATAACGTGTCTAGTAATTATTGTCAATGCTCTTGTTTTCTTTGTGATCTGAGCATATAATAGTCATGTAATCAATCCGTAGTTAAATATATCATGAGCACCCTTTTATTAAACGCAGACATGCAACCTGTAAGCCTATTGCCTTTATCTATTGTAGATTGGCAGGAATCCATACGATACATGGTCCTGGACAAGGTCAAGGTACTAGAATGGCATGACGATTGGATAGTCCACAGTGCCAGGTCAATACTGTGGCACAAATGTCACAGAAACCAATGCCACTTTGGATCATGTGCATCCTGTGAGCCTGGGCGGCAAGACCACTTGGGAAAACTCCACCACGGCCTGCAAGCACTGTAACTACCGCAAGGCAGCTCATGTGGGCAAGATGAAGCCAAAGATCGCTCCCTACAAGCCTACATTTTGGGATCTAGTTGCCAAACGCAGAGTTAGGGGATATCACATGGGGCATCCCAGCTGGGCAGATTATTTAGGTTGATTAATTTTTCCTGATCTAGTATACTAGGTAAATACTGATAGCAAACAATGATTAGAAAGGAGAACTAGTATGATGCTATCAAAGGCCAAGCGCCAACTCAAACGACAGATTTTTAACAGTCTGTTTTCAATTCAAAAAACCCTGCGAACATTGATTAGAAGGAGAACTACTATGCCGCAATTAATTACAGCTACTGTCACAGAACCAGAATTCAAAGACTTATTTGGATTTGATGAACCTAGCGGACTTTACCAAGACCCGAAGTTTAGATTAGTTTTAAACAAATTTGGAAGATGCTATTGGTTATTGAGCATTGACAATCTACAAGGACCTAGGTTCAGCGGAGTCAATGTCTACTACCAAGGCAACAACAGTAGATTGATCCGTACCATTTATCCTAATGCAAGACGTATTATAGACGTGGGCGCCAACGTGGGCAACAACACCATTGCCTATGCAGAATGGGCTGATGATGTGGAATCATTTGAACCCACACCAACTACACTAACCATGTTGAAGGCCAATATTGAAATTGCTCGCAGAAGCAATCTGCAGGGCATCTATTGGTTGGGTGATCAAAATCAAGGCAGGGTATACAGAGATCCTGATCCTGTAGTGGGCTGGTACACCTACAAGGGCATACCTCAGAGCATGAACCTCCGCGGTAACATCACTGTACACGAAGTTGCTGTGACCAATCGCAACACAGGCACAATTGGCATCCAGGATCATCCTGAGCACGGCGGACATAACTTTGCAGTCTACGACAATGCACATGTTAAGAAGTCTCAGCATGTGGTTGATGTTCCTGCAAGAACCATTGATAGTTTTGCATTTGAAGATGTAGATGTGATCAAGATTGATGTAGAGGGTTCCGAACTGTTTGTCATCCACGGCGCCAAAGACACAATTGATAGATGTAGACCCGCGGTACAGGTTGAAATCGTGCCCAAACAGTGCAAACAATATGGATACGACCCGCAGGCCCTGTACGATTTCTTTGCAGAGCGTGACTATGTCTGTGTCTGTGCTGTGCGTAAGCCTGCCAATGAAGCTCAACAAGGCCTGTTCTTTGGCAAGGATATTGGAATGACGCATCAGCAGATTCCAAAATACATGGACAGATTATTTGTGCCACGTGAAGTACACGAGCGCACAGACTACGGTGCTATGGCGCAGGCAGATAACCAATTTGGAATACTGTTTGATTTTGGTTAAACTAGGCTTGACAAATTAATCAGTTGATCGTATAATTACTTTAACGCTGAGGGAAGCTCCTAGTAGCAACCCTAGCGTGGAAGGGTAAGCAAATGCTTACCCGTTTTAACCAACTTAAAGGAAATGTTATGAAACAAACTGTAATCGCAGAAGCGATCAATCCCTATGCTATTTTGGGCGAGCAAGCCCAGATAGTAATTAATGCCTGGCGTGACAGCATCGAATTCGGTATACCTCCTGAAATTTATAATGGCAACGGTGGTCCGGATCTAGAGAATGTATTTGGTCCTAATACTGGACGCAAAGATATCAGTCTAATGAGCGCTGAAGAATTCAAACGCAAGACCAAAGCAATAGAATCTTTCACTGATCGAGATCTTCACTGTGTTAATGGCGAAATTATTCTTGAACCATTAGGTGAGGTAGATCTTACTCTATCAATTGGGTTTTATGTCCTTAGAGCGTTGGCACAGATCATTGATCCCGAAACCAAAAAACCTATTTTGTGGGGATATAAACTTAAAGAGTTTAAATTAGATGAAGCTGTAATGAGCGGCATCCCTGTAAATATAAAGCATGTTAAGGCTAATATGCGTATCCAGCGTGTTATTAACCTATTTAGAATTTTCAAACTCATGGTTAACTTTGATTCTAGTCTAGTTTTTGGAGCCAAAGGCCGTTACGCTAGAAACGAAGGCAAAGTTTATATCAATGACGGCAACCACGGAACTATCACCCTTGTGTTGCATGGTGTGTTGACTCCGCCAATTGGCTTCAGCCCTAAAGAACTTGCTTGGCAAGATGCCAATCAATTTATTGCCTGCGGTGGCGATGTATTACCACTTACTGTATATGATTTACATAAATGTCGTGTACAACGTGCCAAAGCTATGAAGAGTGCTGGATTGCCTGAAAAAACAGAGGATAAGCCAGCATACTATCTAGACACTATTTTGTCTGATGCAGGATTTAAACTAGTGCCTGAAGCCAAAAAAGACCCTGGTCCTAAAGAAAGTAACCAGACAGCAAATTTTCAAGCACACTTCAAGAACTACTGTGATAACGAATATGAAAATCGTACACTGTTTGAAAAGGCTTTGAAGACAGTAGCATATGCATGGCCTGGTTCTGCATTGGATCATGCTCCAATTTGGGGACTCATTGAGTTCTATCGTTGTCAAGGTTCTAAGAAAATCACAGATCAGTTTTTAGTTAATGTGGCGCAGGTGCTAGGTGAGAAGTGGAACAGTGCTAAAGCAATATGGCCAGAAGTACAGAAACAGAGAAACAAACAGTATGACAAAGGCTCTAAGAGCAAAGGATTTACCCATTGGAAAGACCATCGTTTTACCAACACTGGTAACAACGGATTGATGATTGCAGCTTCTATATATACCTTGATAAACAATCGAGAGTCTTGGATTCAAAGTCAGCCTGGACGTAACAAAGGGTTTGATCTAAAATTGAATCCTATCACTAGCGTAGGTGGTCAGACATTTGAAATGGATATGCCTTATGGTAGTAAGAACTATTCTGTATTTGTTTCTACAGAAAAAATACCTACAGGTATCCGTACTATGCCTATAGTATCAGACGGAGTCGACGACGAAAGTGATGAAGTTGACACAGCTATTGGCGACTTTGAAAATGCTTGATAGATTAGAAGAATTAAAGAGCAAGGGCCTTCGGGCTCTTGCTCAAAGACAGTTCCATGAATATTACGATGCGACCACTTATGGCAATGAAAAACTATTTGAAGGTTTTAAAGACAGTAGGGATCAAACTCGCTTTCTAAAACTGCTTTGGGCATGGCAGGTTGACTGGTCCTGCAACAAGGTTGAATTGGCAAAGATATGTCCTGATGTTTGTCCGATATTTGGTACTCCATTAGACTATGGCCGGGGTTTGAACAGAGTGATTAATCCGTTAGTAGAAACAGATGAATCATTCTTTCAGCCTAGTGTAGATCACAAAGTGCCAAGGTCTATCGCTAGGGCATTAGGTTGGACTGACGAGCAGATCAATAGCATATCAAATTATGTTATCATCAGTAGGCAGGCTAATCAAATGAAGAGCAACATGAGTACTTTGGAAGAATTAGATGCATTTTATCAAAATACTAAGAAGGTATATTTCTCTTGACAAATCAATCATTTGGTGCTATAATATTAGCATTGTAACAGATTAGGAGCAGAAAATGAGAACACAACCGTCCGTAGTTATTGCCCGACTTGAAGCAGACAACAGCCGTTTAGCCAAAGAAGCTATCCTAGCAGAAGCAATGACAGAAGGCCTAGATGAGTTCTTTGAGGGAGTTCGTTGGTGTTTGGATCGACTGCATACGTTTGGTGTCAAGCAGATTCCAGAGAGCACAGTAGATGGACAGGGCTTGAGCTGGGCTAACTTCAGTGAGCTAGCAGATGCTCTGTATCGCAGAACACTCACAGGTCATGCCGCACGTGATGCTATCAAATTGGCCATGGATGTGGCCACTAAAGAACAATGGAATGGATTTTATCGTAGGATTCTTATCAAGGACCTACGCTGTGGTGTTTCAGAAAAGACAGTGAACACTGTGGCCAAGAAGTCTAAGAAGCCTCAATACTCTGTGCCTGTATTTGAATGCATGCTGGCACATGATGGTGCCAATCACGAAGGCAAGATCACAGGCAAGAAATTAGTTGAGCCCAAGCTGGACGGTGTTCGTGTGCTGACTGTGGTAGACTATGAAAGCCGTACAGTTACCATGTACACTCGCAATGGCAAAGAACTGGTTAACTTTCCGCATATTGTCAAGGCCTTTGAAGCTAACATGGACAACTGGGGCCGCAGTTATGTGTTTGACGGTGAAGTGGTTAGCTCTAGCTTCCAGGCTCTGATGAAAGAAGTACATCGCAAAGAAAATGTACAGGCACAGGATGCTCGACTCATGCTGTTTGACATCGTGCCTTTGACAGAGTTCAAGGCAGGAGCCAGCGTGATGGGGCAAAAGCGCCGCAGTGCTTTCCTGCGTGAGAACTTTTCAAAACTGTTTGCAGACTCAGGCTGCATTGAAATCATCACACAGCGAGAGTTTGATCTGGATGTGTTCACAGATGAAATTGAGTTCAAAGACTACAACAAGCAGGCCGTGGCCGAGGGCTTTGAGGGTATCATGATCAAAGACCCCAATGGCAAGTGGGAAGGCAAGCGAAGTGTGGCTTGGCTCAAACAAAAGCCCTTTATTGAAGTCAGTCTTGCTGTGATTGAAACAGAAGAAGGCACAGGCCGCAACGTGGGCAAGATGGGTGCTTTGGTCTGTGAAGGCACAGAAGATGGCAAGCTGATCAAAGTAAACGTGGGTTCGGGCTTCTCAGACAAGGATCGTGATGAGTTTTGGAGTTGCAAGGTAGACGGGCAGGTCATCGAAGTTCGTGCTGATGCTATCACACAGAACCAAGACGGTACCTACAGTCTACGGTTTCCTAGGTTCATGCGCTTTCGTGGCTTCAAAGCAGGAGAAAAGATTTGAACGACAAGCTGGTATTTGACACCGCACGTCTAATCAACACATACATATTAGAAAACGCTGACATAGTTAACGCTGCTCTAATTGATCTAATACGAACCCAGGGCGATAGACAGGGCAGGAAAACTAATATTAAAGCAGACATGACCGAATGGCTCTTGCCCATTGATCACCAAGCGGCGCCCTACAACCAATTCTTTGATCTTCTGCGTGTTGGCGTAGTGGACAGTATCACTCAGTTACTTAAACCTATTGATTACAGTCGCCAGCCACCCTATTCGTATTCGATTACTTCTTTATGGGGTGCTATCTATCACTCCGGTGATTATGCTAATACGCATAATCATTTTGCATCGGCATTTAGTTTTTGTTATTATTTAAAGATGGATGAGCCGCCTACACCTTTGCAGTTTAAATCAATTGATCACAGCATTGCCCCTACAGAAGGCATGCTGATCATATTCCCAGGATGGATGGATCACGGGGTGCCTGAGTGCATGTCCCAAGACGAGCGAATTGTCTTGGCTGGTAATATAGAAATACACTAGGAGTCGGACAATGACCACAAACGCATTTATCTTCAGTTGGGACCATTTGGGCATTGAAAGCATTGTGCCTATCACTCAGTACGAAGACTGGGACAAAGTACAACTAATGGAAGTACTCAAGGGCAATGGCCAAAAGAAGAATCCACTCAATCAACTGGTCCATGCCTTGACCCTGCGAGCTCGCTTCAACAGTCAGCGTCACTACGAGATCTATGCCATTGACTGTGATCTTGAATTAGATCAAGAATTTTGGCAAGAACGTTGGGAAGCTGACCCGCAGTGGTGTGCTGACCTTGTACGCAAGAAAGGCCACATGATACACAGCGATCGTGCCAATGCAGATAGGATTAAGATTGTATGAACCTAGCAGACTACTTTAAACAGAATCGCCCTGAGCCTAAGTACGCATTTGGGGATAGGGTTGAAGGCACATACAAGGGCATACCTTTTGTGGGCACAGCATATGGAGACAACATGCGCAGTGAACTAGAAGGCCCTATGGTCAGTGTACATCTGGACTTGCCCATGATGATTGGATTTGTGTGGCATCATTATATACTTGTTGCATACAAAGATATCAAAGGATTGAGAAAATGACTCTTGAAGACTTGCAATACATCTTTGAATATCAAATCGAAGAAGGCACAGAGAAGCTGTACTTCATGCTGACTGATGGTGATCGTCATCCCTTAATACAACGACATCCTGCTGACGATTTGGCTGGCCTATTGCCCATGCTGGACTCGTTTCAATACACAGGACACAATGTCATGCCGAGGTTTACAAAATGAAAGTAGGCGGAATCGATCCAGCTATGGCTCATAACATTGAGCTGGCCAAGCTGACACAACAACAAACAATCAAACAGCAACAGCTCAAAGTGATTGAGGATAGGCAGGAAGCGATAAAACAGATGCGCCCCAAAGATCCCAACAAGGGTGCCAACATAGATGAAATGGTGTAACAATGAATATCTTTATCCCTGTATTGATTATCTGTTTGAACGGCAACTGTGAGTTCATGCAGGC
>Ga0209443_1000647_pt1 | contig 23259 bp, 23 predicted proteins | sample LauGreBMM110DCMD_2_FD_187571 | JGI IMG/M metagenome (GOLD analysis project Ga0209443, IMG submission 187571) | Freshwater lake microbial communities from Lake Michigan, USA - Su13.BD.MM110.DCMD (SPAdes) (version 2) | ecosystem: Environmental > Aquatic > Freshwater > Lake | place: Lake Michigan... | reverse complement strand
GAATATGCCCCTGCATCACCTGAATATGCCCCTGCATCACCTGAATATGCCCCTGCATCACCTGAATATGCCCCTGCATCACCTGAATATGCCCCTGCATCACCTGAATATGCCCCTCCATCTCTTTCTAAAGGTGGGGCTACTAACATATTTAATAATAATCATATGAATAAAGTTTTTGATAATCTTAGTTCTTCAATTCAATCACAAATTTTAAAATTAAATAATCCTGAACAAATTGTTGTTATGATGGAAATAATAAGACAAACTTCTCAAAAAAATATGAATAATAAATTGGATGACACATTTTCAACAAAAATTTTACCTACATCTGTAGCAGATGAACTATATAAAGAAATGCCTATTTTAACTGTTGAAACAAATAATGATAATAATGATAATAATGATAATAATGATAATAGTGATAAACAAAGTGATAAACAAAGTGATACATCAAATAATACAACAGGTAATACATCAGGAGATTCATCGATTAAAAAAATATCAATTATTTAAGACTACAAATAAATTAAATAAAAGTAAAATAAATAAAATTAAAATAAATAAAATTAAAATAAATAAAATTAAAATAAATAAAATTGAAATAAAATAAAATAAAATCAATATGTTTATATAATAATAATGACAAGTCAAAACACAAGTAGTTTAATTTCTATGGTTTATAAATCAAGAACGGTTCTTCTTAATTTAATGAATAAGCAAGATTATATTACATCTGAATACGAAGGGTTTAGTGTAAATGAAATTAATACAATGAAAACAAATAATCAATTAGATATGATTTTAGAAAAAAAATATTATATACAAACAAATGACAAACAAGTTACTGGAGAAATGTATGACGATGATACTAAACCTCGAACAAAAATATATATTAAATATTATTTAAGTAAATCATTAAGACCTAATAATTTACAAGAAATGATTGATGATTTATTTTCAGTTGAAGAAGTATTAACAAAAGAAGATACTCTTTTAGTTGTTGTTAAAGATCAAGTAAATGAAACATTAATAAATTATTTAAAACATATTTGGGAATCAGAAAAAATATTTATAGTTCTTCAACCTTTACAACGATTGCAATTTAATATTTTAGAACATGTTTATGTACCTTTACATCAAGTTTTAAGTGAATCTGAAAAAATTAATATTAAAAATAAATATAATATTATGAATGATAATGAATTTCCGGAATTATCGCGATTTGACCCTGTAGCACAAGCAATTGGTATTAGACCAGGACAGGTTTGTAAAATAACTAGACCAAGTAAAACAGCAATAGAGGCGCCATATTATAGAATTTGTTTTTAAAACAATCTTATAAAAATAAAAAAAATTCTTATATATAAATGGAAACACAAATATTAATAAAACAAGCAAAAAATTTTAATGAACAAATTAATAATATTAAATCTCAGTTTTTTTCTGCTTTAGATGATTTTAAAAAATATTATGTTTATTATAATAAAAATCCTGAAGTTAATGAATTTCAAAATTATTACACAAATAGTAAAAGTCAATTACAAACTATGAGCAAAGATTTATTTTTAACAACTAACAATATTGATAAAAATATTGAAATTTTAGATAATGAAATGTTAGATATTTCTATTAAATTAGAAAAACAAAAAGAATTACATAAAGAAATGACCAAATTAATAAATAATTTACAAAACACTCAAAATGGTTCTGAAATTTTAATAGATGATTCTAAAACTAAATACAATTTACAATATTATAAAAATATAGAATTATTTATTGGAATGCTTATGGTTAGTGGGTTATTAACCAACTTTTTCATACATTCAAAAAATAATATATAATTCGTATATAATATATTTTTATTTTTAACATTATTATATATAATGTTTTGTTTTAATAGACACAACAAAATTAATCCTAAAATATCAATCTATATAAAAGAACAAACTAACAAATCACTAGAAAAGTATTTAATATTATTCAAAAATATTAAAGAATAGAATTTATTTTATACAAATACAATTTAATACATTTGTTAGTTCTTTTAGCTAATTATTTTAATATATTATATATAAGTTGTAAACTTTTCTTTATATATAATATGAATTCTAATGAAATACAAAATGACAAAATTAAGTCAACATTAATTAAAGTTGAAACATTACAAAAAGAATATGAAGTTACCCTTCAACAATATCAAGAAGCTGGTAAAAATTATATTGCTGCTTTACAATATGACACTTTAAATCCTATTAATAATTGTTCAAAAGATAGCAAAAATATTTCTCAAGCTTGTTATGGAAATTCTACTAATTATTCAACTAACAAATCTTATTTTTCTGCTTTAAAAGGACGCACATGGTGGGGCACGGCCCCATTATCAGAAGGACCTGCTTCAACACAAGAAGAATGTGAAAATATGTGCGCAAATTCAGATAAATGTTCTGGCGCAACATTTAATCCTGTTAAACGATATTGTTGGACAAGAAGTGGAGATTCTAACATTTCAACTGGACAAGATGATGATTATGCATTAATTTCACAACAAAAAGAAGCGTTATCACTAATGCAATCATTAAATGACAAACTATTAGATTTAAATAATAAAATAACAACTGAATTATCCATTATTAATCCTCAAGTTAAACAACAACAAATAGATAAAAATTTAAAACAACAACAATTAACTGAATCATATCAAGAACTTTTAAATCAAAAAAATGTTATTGATGCACACTTGCAAGAATATTATTCGGTTGAACAAGATGACATGAACCAATCATTATATACTATTTCACAAAATATATCATTAAGATTTTGGGTTCTTATTACTTGTTTAATATTATTAGTTACAATTAAACAATTTTTTGGTTCTGAAAATCCCCAATTATCTGTTACTATTTGGTTACTTATTATTATTGTATTAATAATTTTAACATATACTTTAAATACTCCAATCGGTTTTATGATGTGGTTTCTTTTGTTAGTTGCTATTATTTTAATGAAGAGTGGAAATTTACCAAGTATATAGTAACAATTTTATACAGAATATGTTTCTGTTTTAAATAAATAAATATTAAGTCAGAAATTTTATAATCCTCACTTTTATGCGTCATTACTATAATAAAAACATAAAAAAATTACTCATAATTTGTCCCATTTTAAATCTTCAAGGGTGTAAAACTATATAATGTATTATTTTATTTTTCTATTTATTTATATTAAAAGATGAATGATAATTTATTACAAATATCTTTAAATCAGGGAAAACATTTTAACAAAAATTTTAGTAAAATAAAAGAACTAAAAGAACTAAAAGAACTAAAAGAACTAAAAGAACTAAAAGAACTAAAAGAACTAAAAGAACTAAAAGAAGGATTTGTTAGTTTAGAAAAAAAACAAGAATATATAATTAGACCAAGTTATAAAGGATATGTTCCTGTTTTAAAAAATATGAAACAATATAGTAATTTAACTAGAAATATGAATCAAACCGATTTAAATGACCTTGGACAAGCACAATTAAAATATAATGATTTAATTCAACAATATACAGCAATGCAACAAAAAATTAATAATTTATCTATTAATTCAGTTAATAGACTTAGTTCTAATAATCCTTATTTAAATAAAACTGTTAAATTTAATAATGGCACAGTATGTTATGTTACTAATCAAGGTGTTATTCGTAGGTATGATAATCAAAATGCTTTTAGAGATATAATAAATATTAATTTACCTTGGATTGATAGTTATAATATACCAGGAACTACTATACCTACTGAACCACCTTTAATATCTGGACCGCCAATACAAGCGGGACAAAGTCTTGGTAATGAAGGGTTAAATGTTTATGCCTCTAAATTAATTAATAATCCAAGTAGCAAGTATATTGGTTGTTATAATAACAAACCAGCGGGAACACTTATTAGCGTTGTTCCTGTTATGAATTCATCTAATACGAGTAATGGTATTAATACTCTAGCATGGAGTATTTATGATGGAAATAAAAATGGTTCGTTTGGTCCTTGGGCAGCATTTGATGGAAATCCAAACACTTTTTGGAATTCTGCAAACACTTATAATGATACTACTGGAATATATCAAGGTCAAGATAGTACCTACATTAATGGTGTAGGTTCGGTTCGCGGAGACGTTTTATATTTACAAAGTATTCCATCTAATACTGTTGTAACACAATATTCTATAGCTCCACGCTTAGGTTTTGCTAATGTTAGAAGTCCAAATAGTTGGTATGTGATTGGTCTTTCTACTCCTCCTAATATGCAATGGTATGTAATTGATAGACAACAAAATCAAAATTTTAGAAGTAACGATGCAAAGGTATATAACATTAAAAATCCTGAAAATGGTTATATTGATTATGTTTTGTTAGTTGATAAAGTGGGAAATGATGATACACCAAACGATCGTCAGTCTGTTCAAGTTGCCGAATGGAAGTTGTTTACTAATTCTGATTACTCAATGTCAGATGATAAACTTGCGATGAGTCCTAGTTCTATTGGTTATACTACTCTTGATAAATGTCAAGAATACGCAGTTGAAAATGGCTATAAATATTTTGGGTTACAAGATGTTAGAACAGATGGAACCGCACAGTGTTTAGTTTCAAATGATGGTACTAAATCAATAATGTATGGTGATGCGAGTGTTCAAAGAACTTCAATTCTGCTTTGGTCATCAAATACATCAAGTGACTACAATAGTTATGTTCAGTTAGCTGGAGACGGTTCATTGACAGTTAGTGATTCATCTAAAAAACTTTTTACTACAACTAGTATAAAAGGTTGTGAAGGTTGGGGAACACTTACAGTACAATCCGCAACATATGGTGGTAATTGTAAAGCTCCTATAGGTAATGTTACAGATAAAGTTGGTAAATTAGGTTGTAATTGGGTTGAGTCATGTTCAATTCCAATATCAAATTCAACATTTGGAGACCCAGTTCCCGGTTGTGAAAAAGATTTTGATATAGCTTATTCATGTGGTTCAACACCATTTTCAAAACATTTAAATTATGCTGAAGGTCAAACAATGATTATGGATGAGTGTAAAGCATATATGGCAGATAAATGCCAATTTTATCTTATTTTACAAGATGATGGTAATATGTGTATATATAGAGGCAAGTCACCGTCAACCACTGGAGAACAAGTTTGGTCTACTAATACAAATGGACAACAAAAAGCAACTAATCCAGATTGGGTTGCTTCAAAAGGACCATACAAAAGAAATTATTTAACAACGGGTCAAAGTTTAGGAGCAGAACAATGGATTGGTTCAACTGATGGTTCTTTAAAGTTAATGATGCAAAAAGACGGAAATTTAGTTTTATATACATCAGAGATAAAATATGGTTGTAAAGTAATCAATGATAAGACATATGGTGGCGAACAGATTAACGCTCTTTACCAATTAAATAATGCAGGTAATAAAAACACTTTAGGTAAAGTAGGATATATCGATTCAGAATCAAAATTAATGTTATATCCAGAGACTATGCTTGAAACTACTAATAATTATCAAATATTTAAAGATTCAGATTCAGGAGGAAATGATATTAGTTATCTAAATGTACAAAATCAAAATGATTGTCAAACGGCATGTAATAATAATGCCGATTGTAGAGCATATCAATTTAATGGTAACAATTGTTGGTTAAAAAATAAAAATTCTTATCCAAAAAGTGGTAAGGTAATTGGCGGTTATGCTACAGGGACTACTCTAGGTGTCAGACTACCTGGAGTAAAAGGTTCAAAAACTTGTAGTAATAAAATAGTAAATGTAGATACAATTCAATTTGACAATTATATAAAAGGTACAGAAATGAATCCAACTACACAATGTAATCCTTCAATTGTTACAGATCAGGATAGACTCGAATTTGATAATATAAAATCACAATTAATAATACTTGGAGATGAAATCGCATCAAAATCAGAACATTTATATAATGAAGATAATAAAATATTTGAAAAATTAAATATGAATGAAGAACAATTTAAGAAAAATATAGAGAATTATAAACTAACAAATATTAAAATAAAGAAAGAATTAAATTTAAAAGACAATAATATAGAAGGCATGCAGAATAATAATGATAATAATAATAATATGTATAATATTAATGGAATATTAACTGACTCGGATTTGCGCGTTTTACAAGAAAATTATAGTTATATTATGTGGAGTATTTTTGCTATCGGTACACTAACAATTACAATTAATACATTAAAAAAATAATATCTATCTATTTAATATATGACAGATAATTCACAATATTTTGATGGTTTACAAGAAAGAAATCAACAAGTTTTAAATGATATATCTCAATTACAAATACAAGAAAAAACCCTTTATAGCAGTTTAGATGATGTTACTTTAAGTTCAGAACAAAAACAACAAATTATTAACAAAATTAATGAAATTTCTCAAATGAGAATGACATTATATTCTGGTTTAAAAGATACATTTTCTTTTTACCAAAAAAATGTTTCGGCTTCTAGAAATACATTAGGACAATCTATGGAGGCGATTAATATTCTTGAAAACGAATTAAATCAAGCAAATATAAATTTAAATTTAATTGAAGACCAAAAATATAATAAGTTACGTTCAGTTGAAATAAATACCTATTATGGTAAAAGATATAATGCGCATTCTAAATTAATGAAAACTATTATAATTATATGTATTCCCATAATAATTTTATCTATTTTAGCTAATAAAGGAATATTACCTCCAAAATTATACGCATTTTTAATGGGAATAATAATACTATTTGGAACAATATTCATTGGGTTACAATTAATTGATATTGGTAGTAGAGATAATATGAATTGGGATGAATATTATTGGTATTTTAATAAAGATAAAGCACCTTCTGCCTCAACCTCTAGTGATTTAGATAATCCTTGGGACACAAATTCATTGTCTTTGACGTGTATTGGTTCAGCTTGCTGTGATACTACAAGTATGTATGATTCAACCAAAAATATTTGTATTCCAAATGATACTGGTTTAAAAGAATTAGAAAAATATGGATATACTCAAGATAAAGCAACTCCTGTAAATGATACAGTTTCACCTTTATTTTCTTCTTTATCAAAGTTTTAATATATTTCACGGAAGTAATAAATAATTGTATTATAAAATAATCTAATTATAATACAATATGACTGATGCAAAAAATCAACATTTAAATCAAAAAAAATTATTAAAAAAACAACAAATTTCTCAAGAAAAAATAAATCAATTATTAGATTTTTCATCTGAAAATTTACTTTGTGGACCAGATTGTCAAAAGACCAAAATATCCGCAGAATTAAAACAAAAATATTTAGATGCTCAAACTAATTTACAAATTGCTCCAATAAATTTAGAAAATACAAAAAAAAATTATTATGTATATAATGAAGGATTGCCTTTTTATAATAATATGCTTGAAGAAGAATTACAACAAAAAGCAGATAAAATTTCTACATTAGTTAGTGAACATTTTAATAGTGAAGTTTCAGATGCTAATATTATGAATACTTATTTAAATACAGCATTAATAAATTCTAAATACACAAAAGAATTATTAGAAAATTATTTGGAAAAAAATACAAAATTCGAATTAGAATTAAAAGAAAGTTATGGGGATATACTAACAAATGATAGAAAAACATATTATGAAACGGATGCTTTAAATTCACTTACATTATGGTATAGATTATTTTGGTACATTTATTATGTATTAGTTATAATGATAATTTTAGCATTTATTTTTAGTCCAATTAAATTATTAAAAATACAAAAATTCATAATTAGTGTATTACTTCTATTTTATCCTTATTATATTGATTATATACTAAGATGGAACTATGGGTTATGGAAAATGCTTATTAGTAGACTTCCAAAAAATGTTTATAACAACTTATAAATATATTTATAATTTATATTTATAATTTATAATTTATTTAAATATTCTATATCATCTTCATGTTCAATGCCTTCAGCATCAACATCTTCATCAGTTTCTTCTTTTATTTGAATATTATACCATTTATTTGTTTTTAAATGTTTAGGACCAAATTGCTTTGTTATTCCATCTAATAATTCGGAAAATTTTGGCGCTTTTCTATTACCAAAATTCATTTGAAACCAATCTTTAAATACATTATTTAAAGATGTTTTACTAACACCATAAGAATTCTTATCAACTTTAATAATTCTTTCTCTAATAAATCCTGTAATAGCATCTTGACTTTGTCTATATTTTTGTGATGCTGATATTACTTCTAAACAATCATTAACTTCTCCATTTGTTTCACACACTCTTTTAATTAACATAGACATAAATATAGGAGCCCATTTAGGTAAATTTTCTTTTAAACTTTTATTTTTTAAAAATACATATTTTGTATCATCTGTATGAGATTCACCTTCCGAAATAAACTTGGATAAGAAATCAACTAATTTCATTCTTCTCCAAGTACCATCATCATTGGTTTTCATTTCAAATAATGCATTAGTACAAACAACTAAACTAAATTGAGGAATAAATATTTCTGAATCACTATATAATGCTCTTCCCAAAAGGGGATCTCCTCCGGTTAACTCTTTCATAATGCCTTCATTCATAATTGCGTCCTTTGATGGTTCTTGCATTACAGCATATCTTACACCTTTTAATTGCATTATTTCAGGAGTTGCTCCACCAATTGAACTACGTTTATCAGTTACTAATGTAATTGGAACGGTGCCTTTATAATCTCCTAGACATTGTGACATTAAATCTGTTAATATTGATTTACCATTTGAACCGGAACCTCTGTAAATATTAAAAGCGTGTTCTTTTTTTATACCAATTAAAACTGAACCTAAATGATCCCACATATATCTACATAAATCTGGTAATGGAAATAATTGTTCCATAAATTGTGTTATTTCATTTACTATTTCTAAATTTGTTGTTGGATTAAATTTAGTATAATGAATATTTGTTGTTTTTGTAATATAGTCTTGAGGATAACCATCTCTAAACTCCTTTGTCTTAAAATCAAATACTCCATTTGTAAAACACATTAAATATGGATTTGAATCAATATTTTTTGAAAAATCTTTATCAAAGAATATTTCCATTGCTTCACGCATTATATTATTTTTATCATTTGTTTTCTTTAATTTAATACAAATTTCAGCTATTCTTTTAATCTTTCTTTGAATTTTTTCATTCTCACCATTTTCACTATTTAATTGAGATTCAGATAAATATTGATTTTGTTTTTCAGAATATAATTCAAATAAATCTTTTGAAATTGCCATTCTTAACCTCTGACCTTCATCTTTTTCCCATCTATGTTTATTAAATACATACCATTTTTTATTTGTAATGCTACTACAAACATATTTGTCTTTAAATAAGTGATATAATACCATCGCATAATCCCAATCACCTGCTTCAAATATTGTATCTTCTATATACTGATTAATAGTTCCTTTTTTTACTTTTTCATATTCACTATAGGCATCTTGTTTTGCCCAATACATGATTGATGCTCTTGTTACTCCATCTTGTGTTTTATGAAAATGTTTTTTCCATTCATTATATAAATTTGGAATTGTATTATAATCAAAATCACTTGCCTTTGATCTTAACATAACCCATGATAGAAATAATCTTTCATCCGTATGTTTTAATGCAAATGCTACTTTTCTATTAATTAAATGAGAACCTGGCTGATAATATTTTTCAGGTAAAATTTGGGTATATTCATGAGTTTCTTTAATAAATTGCTCGTTTGTTTTTAATTTTGACATAATATAATCTACTCCTTTTTTAAGTGTATCATAATTTGTAATATCTGATAATTCAATTGTGTCTTCTAATTGTTCATCCATAACAAGATTTATTTTTGTTTTTAATTCTGATTTTTTTACCTTTTTAGAGTTAGATTCTAATCTTTTACTATATTCTTCTTTAATTTTTGGATTTATTTCAAATTTTATATGATTATCATATTGTACAGATAATAAATCTAAATTTATTGATAAATCTAGGTCTTTTATTGATTTGGCAGTTGTTATCCAATTATTGTCCTCTTTATTTAATTCTGCTGTTAAATAATATGTTAATTTATAGGCTTCATGTCCTGGCTTTTGAGAACCATACATTTGCCAATTCGTACATCCTTTACTAATGCCTACATCTAAAACATCCTCCCAAGTATTTGTTAAAGGTAATTCCCATACATCACCTATTTGAGATATAATTTTTTCACGCAATATTATTTGTAAAATATGGTCCATTTGAATTCCTATAATCATATGAATACCATCTTTTGTAATTTTTTTTTCGACAACCCTATTTACATTAGGTTTTTCCATTATGAAAATAGGAAATGATTTATTTTCTTCAAACACAAATATTTCCTTAAGTTCTTCTAAATAAAGAGCAACCATATCTTGTATATGTTCTGTTGTATGTATACGTTCTGTTACATTATAAGCATAACGAAAATCAAAATCTATTGCGATTGGACCATTACTATTTAATTGTTTTTCTGTTAAATATTCTTTACGATTTTTAACAAATATATGTTCATAATATAATTTACGAAATATTTTCATTTCATCTTTTTCTATGCTATACGCGCCTGGATAGATATTTAAATCTTGACTACCAATTCTTGTATGTGTTATTGTTTTTTGATTTCCTGATGTTTTACTATTAGAATGCTTGGTAAGAAATTCTTGTAAATCATTATAATGTGATGTATTTGTATTTAATGACGAAATCATTGTTTTCATTTATTACTATTATATATTAAGATTTTTCTATTTCATTTTTTTTTTATTTTTATTTAAGTTTTAAAAGATTTATCTAAACGCATTTAATATTTTATAAATTTATCTACGACTATATAGTAAACTATTTTAAATACAAAATTATAATAATATAAATACAAAATTATAATAATATCAATGATTAAAAAAGAAACTATTCAACGACTTTTAAAAGATGTTAAACAACTTATTAGACATCCATTAACTGATAATGGAATATATTATTATCATGATGATACAAATATGATCAAAGGTTATGCTATGATTATTGGACCATCAGATACACCATATTTCGGCGGATATTATTTTTTTAAATTTGATTATCCTTTTGATTATCCTTTTTCACCTCCCAAAGTTACATATATGACTAATGATGGAATCACCCGGTTTAATCCTAATTTATATAAATGTGGTAAAGTATGTATTTCAATTCTTAATACTTGGGTTGGGGATAAATGGTCTTCTTGTCAAACTATCAATAGCATTTTACTTACATTATGTTCTCTTTTTAATAATGCTCCACTTGAAAATGAACCAGGACACCATAAAAATTCTAAAGATTTTATACCTTATCAAAAATCTATTGAATTTAAAAATATTGATTTTGCTATATGTGATATAATTAACATACGGGATATAAATTACCGCAATAAATATAATATTCCTGAGCAATTTTTAATTTTTTATCCATTTATAAAAACTCATTTTATTAATAATTATAATAAACTACTTGAATATATTAAATCTAAAAATACTAACATATCATTTGAAACTGTTACTATATTTCAGATGTATATTACTATAGATTATCCTACTTTAGAAGAGAAACTTATTAAAACTAAAGAAATTTTTGACTCTGATAATACTGAAAATTTTGATAAAGTCCAAAGTATTATAAAGAAAAATAAAATTGAAAATTAAAATATAAATAGAAATATTCATATATATTATACTATGCACTTTTGTAGTCAATGCTCCAACATGTATTATATCAGTATTAATCCTGATGATGCTAATACCTTAATTTATTATTGTAGAAATTGCGGTAATAAAGATTCTACTATTTCAGTTAAAGATGTAACAGTTTCAAGTGTTCAATTAAAAAAGTCGCAACAAGAATTTACTCACATTATTAATAAATTTACAAAATTAGACCCTACTCTTCCACGTATTTCTAATATATTATGTCCTAATACTGATTGTTTAACTAATAAAGAAGATAAACCTCGCGAAATTATTTATATTCGTTATGATAATACTAATATGAAATATGTATATTTATGTTCTACTTGTGATATTGTATGGAAAACTGAAGATAAATCATAAGTTATAGAAACTTAATTTTAATTTTATTTTTTTATTTAAAATAAAATTGAAATAATATAAAACTATCTTATCTTATATTATTATAAAATGAGCAGTTACTTTGATAATTTATATGGTGAAAAAAATGAGAGTGATAAAGATTATGAAAGTGAAGATAATAGTTCTGAAGAAGAAGATAATGATTTAGAAGAAGACACTGCAGTAGAAGAAGAAACTGCTGTAGAAGATGATGTCGAAGGCACAGAAGTTGAAGAAGATGATGAAGATGTAGAAGAAGATGATAATGTAGATGAGGATCTAGAAGAAGACGAGGATGAGGATCTAGAAGAAGACGAGGATGAGGATGAGGATTTAGAAGAAGATGAGGATGAGGATGAGGAGAAAAATATGATAGGCAGGGGTTCAGGATTAGAAGAAGGAGACCTTGATTCTGCTGAAGAGGCTATAAAAAGTTCTAAAAAAAAAAAGAAAATTCCTGCTAAAAATATTTATAAACCCGCAACTAATTTTATTGATGATGATGAGGAAGATAATGATGATGGTGAACAATATTTACAAAAATTTGACCAATCTGTTAATGAAAATTATATTCTAAATTTTCATCCTGAAAGTGTTTTACAAAATTATGATGAAATTTTATCAATGACTAAAATAATTAGGGATACAAATGGACTAATTATTGATAAATTACATAGAACTATTCCATTTTTAACAAAATATGAAAAATCTCGCATTTTAGGACAAAGAGCAAAACAAATTAATTCTGGGGCATATCCATTTGTAAAAGTGCCTGAAAATGTCATTGATGGATATATTATTGCTGAATTAGAATTAAAACAACAAAGAATACCATTTATTATTCGTAGACCATTGCCTAATGGAGGAAGTGAATATTGGAAAGTTAAAGATCTTGAAGATATTGCATTTTAAACTTTTTATTTATATATTTTTAAAAGGTATAAACATTGAACTTGTTAAATTAATAATATTAAGTTTTTTTTTTATTAAATTTATTTTAGATAAACTGTCATTATAAATAAAGTTTAATTTATCTAATAAGTCTTTCACTTGTAATTGATTTTGCATTATAAAATTTATGGTATTATTATGAGTATTTATAACATAATATTTAGTATTTAAAAACTTAATATAGTGTAATATATTAATATTTACACATTCAAGGCTACTTAAATGAGTGTCAATACTATTTTTTTCTATAATTAATAAATTATTAATATTCTTAGACCCTAAAATATTAATATCATAATAATTTGGATTAAAAGAATATAGTTTTTTAGTCAAAATAAGCATTTTTTTATTTATATTATTCATGTGTGTATTTATACTATCTGCGTGTGTATTTATACTATTCCTGTATTTATTTATTTCATTCATATATATATTATTAATATCATATTTTTATATAATTTATAAATTGTTATAAATTTATTTTCATTTTAATAATCATATTAAGATATTTCATATAATTATAATTATGATGAGTATAAAAAAAAATATAGGAGTGATATTAAATTTAGCAATGTTATTTGAAATGTATAATACTTTACAAAAAAAAAATGATGTAATACAACAAAAATATGATGCCTTACAACAAAATTATGATGCTTTACAACAAAATTATGATGCCTTACAACAAAATTATGATGCCTTACTTGTTACTTTCGAAAATAAAAAAAAAGATATAATTAGCGACAATGATATAATTAATGATACAATTAATGATATAATTAATAATATAATTAGTAACAATGATACAATTAATTATATCATTAGTAACAATGATACAATTAGAAACAATGATATAAGTAATATCAATATAAATAATACAATAAATAATGATACCATATGTAACTCTAATGAGTTAGTGGATTTTGAATTTATTGAATTAAAAACTTATAAGTTTGAAATATTATCTTGTAATACTAATATTAAATGTGACTCATCAATTTATAAAATATATAACACAATTTGGAATAACTTTACAAAAACAATTTTATATAGTTAGTTGTTAGTTTATCTATATTTTAATTTAAAAATACATAATTTTATATAATAATGAAAGTTGCTTTATGTTTTATCATTAGTTATGAACACACATTAAATAAAGAACAATTATGGATAGATTGGATTAATCCAAACAAAGATATAATAAATGTTTATTTTCATTATAAAAATATAAATATGATAAGTTCCCCTTGGATTAAATTGTATACAATACCACCACAAATAATACAACCTACAACTTATTATTATGTAGTTCCTGCATATATGACTGTCTTGCTTTACGCTTATGAACATGATAAAAGTAATGTTTGGTTTTGTTTATTAACTGAATCTTGTGTCCCGATTATTAGTTCTGAAAAATTTAGAGAAATGTTTTTTAATCATTATAATACATCCATTATAAAATGTAAACCGGCGTATTGGAATGTAACATTTCATTCTAGAGCAAATTTACGTTTATTTTCTAAAGAATTCTGGTTAGCAAACGACCCTTGGTTTATATTATGTAGAGACCATGTTCATAAATGTAAATTATTTATAACTTTAAAAAAAAGTATGTATAAACAAATTAATATGGGTGGTTTGGCAAATGAAAGTATATTTGCAATTATATTACAAATTTTTAATGAACTAACAAATCCTATAAGATTAATTAATGAATCTTCCAATTTATCAGATTGGTCCCGTATGTCATCTTCTACTAGTCCTTATTTATTTAAACAAGCTAGTCAAGAAAATATTAATTTAATTTCTAACCTACTTAAAGAAAATAAGTATGCCATATTTTTACGAAAAGTTCATAGGTCTTTTCCAGATTCTGTTATTAAAGATATAATGAATACTAATTTTCTTTAAATCCTTTTTTTAAATCTAATTTTCTTCTTTATCACAAGTTTTTTTACAAAACATTTTATGAACACCAATATATTCAGACAATATATGTAATATTATTCCTATTATTAAAAATAAATATATTCCTATTGGCATAATAAATCTCAATAACGTACCTAATATTAAGAATATTATAGACTCATACATTGATTCGCGCATTAAATATAATGTATTTGCCTTATAATATTGATCTTGACTTAACACTTTTACACAAGCTTCTCCATTATTACAATACCAAGTCCATAGTTCAAAACTTGAACCTAAAAAGTGTTTAAAAAATCCACAAACTAACAAAAGTATATAAAAGTTTTTAATAAATGGTGAAAAAAGTAAATAGATAATACACGCATACATTCCAACAAATATCGATTCAATTATATAATTCATTTATAATATATAACAGCTTTATAATTTTATAACTTTATAAAAAATACAAATTAAATTAATACTTCTTTTATAAAGGATTATACATCACATTTAAAAATATTATAACGATTATAAATTACAACTCTTTTTTCAAATTCATTTTCATTCCATAAAATTCTATTAACTTTTTCAGAACTTATAATTGTACATTTATAAGGTAGAACTGAAATAGATTTTAAATTTACACTAATAATTATTCCTTTTCTTTTAACATATTTATAGACACCATCTATCAAGATAATATTATATACTAACACCTCTTCTGCATTATTAAATTCATATCTCCAACTCAATTCTTTTGATTGTTTTTTTTCTTCATCATATACATATTGAATTATTTCTTCTGTTGTTTTATGTTTTTTACATAACTTTAATATAACATTAATAGCATATTTTTTACGAATAATTAATGAAATTTTTGAGTTTTTTAAATAAGTTAATTGTTCTCTAAATATCCATATTATTTCAATCAAGGTTGTTAAACATAATTTTGTTAATTTTCTAAGCAATTTATAATCATATTTGTCTAATAATAAATATGATTTTATATGACACCATAACTCATTTGGAAACCATTTTAAAGACATTTTATTAAGTTATTGATAATTTATAAATAACTTAATATATTTATTTCAATTTTTTAATTAGAACAATCTAGCCAAGGGTAATCTAGCCAAGGGTAATCTAGCCAAGGGTAATCTAGCCAAGGGCGGTCTTTGACTAACAAAAAATTTAAATATATTTATTAATTAAATTTCATACGCTGTCCACAATCTAAACATGTTATATATGTTGTAATTCCTTCATCTGCCGACCTTGTTTGAAGTTGATAGTATGAGCATTTTTTAGATTTACATTTTTTACATGTATATCTATCAGTCATTGCTTCTAATTTTTGTTCAAATTTATTTTTATCTCTAATATTTTTTGCTTTAATAGCTTCTTCCCATTTTTCTGGATACATTTCTTGATGTGTCATAAAAGCAATTTCTTGAGACTTTATTTCATCATTTTTTACCATTTTAATTAATCTATCATTTTTCAAATTAATATAAATACTGCGCAAACGATCAAGATAAATTTGAATAAAGAATTGATTATCCCATTTTTTTACTACCTTTTTATTTGTTGCTTCTTTAATAGTCCAATTATGTATACCTTTTTCTAAATTAATTGTATCTTTTTTTTTATCGAAAAACTCTTCTAATTTTTCACAAATTTTACTTCTAAATTGCTCTGGATTTTCTATTTTACGAATTGGCATTCTTTATATTAGTTATATTGTATATTCTATTATATTTAAATATAAATCAATTTTTTATATTTATTCTTTGTCACTTTCAATATAAGATTCTTCAGATAATTCTGAACCTAAATCTTCTAATACTAATTCTTCTTCATATAAACTTGGTTCGTCACTTATAGGCTCATCATCTTCAGAACTTGAGGTTTCTTCTTCTGTTTCACTACTATCAACTACAAAACCATCTTTTAAATAACCACCATTTTTAGTCTTCATCTTTTTTGGAATATTTTTTAATTCATCTTCTTCGTCTTCATCTTCAATACATGTTACTGCCAAATTTTCAAATCCGCCAAATAATTTTTCGTATATTTTATTCCATAAATCTACCGTTAAATTAATATTAGAATTATTATTTGTATTATCTTTAATCATACCAACTAATGCACAAGAACCGAAATATAATTTTTTATCAACTGGGGGCGGAAAATCATATTTATTTTCCATATTAGCTTTTCCATTTAATTTTCCATACATTTGAATTATATATTTTTGACAATCCAGTTTTACATTCCATTCAACTTGTAATATAAACCCTTCTTCTTTTTTAAAACCACATTTTTTATAAAGTTCATAAACTCTATAATCTTTCGCTTTTAATGTTTTTAATAATCCACATTTATCAACAATTATTACACTTAATGATTGGGGCATAATATGCATAATTAATATAACATAGGTTTAAATAGTTTAATTATTTAATTATTATATTGTTAGTATTTTATAGGACCATTGAATAAACTTTTATAATATGTTTTATTCAAACTAAACAAATATTTCAATATATTATGTTAAGTTGGATTATACAAATTTCTTTAATTTCTATTATATTTATTTTTTTGGTACATCATTTGTTACTATTTTTTAAATCAACATTAACAGTGCCCAAAATTAAAGATTTAGTAAATTCTCCTAATCAAAAATATCAACATATTTATGATACTATTTTAGATAAATCATCTGCTATAGGATATACTAATGTAGAACTATTACCAAGTGATATAACCCAGGATTCAACTATGAAAAATGAATTAAAATCTTTTTTAAAAACACAATTACATAAAAATAATATAATTCCCGATACATTAGAAAATAATGGACACTTTTCTAATTTTTAATAAAAAATGTAATAAAGATATAATTACATATAATATTATGTTAAGTAAAGAAGATAGCATACAATTTGTATTACAATATTTTCCTAAGTTTGAACTTTCTTATGAAATAATTACACATAAGAAAGTTTATGGGTCTAATATTCTTTTAGCTATTCCAGAGGGTAACAAATATTTTGCTTGGTTTACAAAGTATAATAATAACAATGTTTGTTTTTTATTACAAATGAATGAAACAAAAAATATTATTAATGTTCAAATGGTTAATACATGTTTTACTAATAAACTTGCTTTAGGCACTATATTTTATGGAACATTATTTTATAACTCTACAAATTGTAAAAATAACAGTTATTTTTGCATAGAAGAATTGTATTATTATGTAGGCAAATCTTGTATTAATTTAAAATATATTGTAAAACTTGAAATATTAAGAGATATTTTTAAAAATGAAATTTGTCAAATTGCTTTAACTTATAAATGTACTATATTTGGATTACCTTTAATATCAAATGACTTAAAATTAATTATTAAAGAAATTCAACTATTGCCTTATAAGATAAGTGAAATTAAGTTTCGTTATTTTGATATTCCAAAAATATATGCTATGAAATATATTAAACATGGTTCTAATCATAATAACTCTATTTTTAAAATAACTGCAGATATTGAACCTGATATTTATAATTTATTTATTTATAAAGATGGTGCCGAAATTTTTTATGATGTTGCTTTTATTCCAAATTATAACACAAGCGTGATGATGAATAAATTATTTCGAAAAATTAAAGAAAATGATAATTTAGATGCTATAGAAGAAAGCGATAACGAAGAAGAATTTCAAAATAATAGAGAAGATAAATATGTATATTTAGATTTATCATTTAAAATGAATTGTGAATTTAATCATAAATTTAAACGCTGGATGCCTATTAGTTTAGCTAATAAAAATGATAATATTATTTCTATTAAACATCTTTTACAAAATTATTAAAATGTCTAAATGTAATATATAATGTTTAATAAAAATAGTTTAGTTAACGTAGATAGTTCAAATGGAGATGGCAATTTTTTTACAAATAATAAAATACCTACTGGACCACATACATTACCTCCTACAGGTAGTAATATTCAAAGTGCCGCAGGAATGTATCCTTCATGTAAACAAACAGGAGGTAAAATTAATCGTAAAAAAATAAATAAAATATCAATAAAGTATAAAATGAAAGGTTCTAAAAAAACAATTAGAAGAAATATTAAACAAATGAAAAGTCGTATGCGTTCAAAATATGCTAGACGTTTATCAAGAAGGTCGTTCTCTAAAAGACGTTTACATAAAGGTGGGTCGATTAATTATCCTAGCGGATATGCTCAATATCAAAATAATAATGGCAGTTTAAGTAATACTTATTCTCTTGGCGGACCATTATCTGCTAAAAATAGTGCTTTAGCAAATCCTCCGATATATAATAAATTAGATGGACAACCCGATAATTTAAATCATTATGCCAAAAATGCTTATGGCAATTCTGGTAGTGGTTCTGGATTTCCAAGCAGAGGGTGGTTTTAAAAAAACAAAATAATACAAATATTTAAGGCGTTTTTTGTATCATTTTTGTATCATTTTGTATCATTTTGTATCATTTTGTATCATTTTGTAACTTTAGGTATCATTGCTTTAAATAATTACTATTTTATTTAAAGCAATTCTCAAGTATAACATTTGCGGGATTATTTGAGGCATTTTTTTGTATCCTTTGTAACCTATGTTTTAAAAAAATGCCAAAAAAACAATTAGTATTTTAAACATTTTTTTAAAATTTTATCAGCATTTTCATCACAATTGTAAAATTGAAATGTATTTTTCAAAACTATTTCCAGATTTTTCATTTTGGACATTTTAAAAATGTCCATTTTTCAAAAGCTCCCCGACTTTTTAAAATTTTGAAATTTTTCTCAATAATTAGTTACTATTTATTAATAATTACCCTTTTTGCTATTTTTGAGATTATTTTGTTAATATTATTTTGTTGCTCTTCTTTAGTTGAACCTGACATTGAGTTTGATACTATTTTTAAATATTTATCATTTTGTTTTGATTCAGAATTTAAACAATCTGGATGTGCTTTAACCCATTCTGGAATATTTTTTATATTTTTATTAGCTACTTGCTTTATTATTTTTATTATAGTATCTTTATTTTCATTTTCTTTTATCCATTGATTATTATCTTTTATGTACAATATTTCTCTTTTTGAATCAGAACAGTGAATAGGTCTTTTATGTGTATTCATATCATCTAAATTTTTTATTACAACACGGGATATACCATCTACATATCCTAATCTACCTGTTTCTTCTAGATCTTCTAATTGTAACTGAATAGAATTAACAAAATCTGTTATATTTATTGCATCTTTACATTGTTCATTAAGAAAAAATTGTAAATTAAATGTTTTATTATGACTATTGTTAGTATTATGTGTTCCATTTTTTATAATTTCCATCATCATTTTTTTCATTTCACTATTTTCTTTTATTAATAACATCATTAACTCTTTGTCAGTTGGTTCATTATTTGCAGTTACCATTTTTTCAATTTCTATGTATTCATTGTCTATACATGTTTTTTTATGTTTCCATAACCCAGATGATGTTTGGTATTTTTTGTTACAAATATTACATAAATAATTTTGTAAAGTTGGTTGCTTAAAACTATTTTTCCACATTTCCTTTTGGTGCTTTTTACTATTTAAATGATTAAGCAAATTACTTTTTCTATTTGAATAATAGTTACATTTTTTACAACAATAATCATTGCTTATTTGTTGCTTAAAAATTAGTTCCATTTGTTCCATATATTGGAAATATAAATTAAGTTTAAGTTTTTTGTAAATATATAATAATAAATTTTATAATTAATTTAAAATAATTATCATTTGTCATCACAATTATAAACATAAATGTAAAATTTATGTTTTTAAGCATTTGGTTCCAAATATTTCCTCTAGAGATTATAACCAAACCAAAATTATAGTTTTAAATCATTCATAGTAACAATTTTTACAAATAAATATAAAATGCTTATATTTGCTTAAAAAATAGTTCCAAATATTTCCTCTAGAGATTATAAACAAAACAAAATTATAGTTTTAAACCATTCATAATAACATTTTTTACAAGTTTTTAATTTTGCTTATTTTGCTTAAAAAATTAGTTCCTATAAATAAATTAAGTTTCTATTTTTTTAAAAAAAACAACCACATTTTTTAACATTTTTTAAAATATTTAAGAGCATTTTCATCACAATTGTAAAACTGAAATGTAATTTTCAAAACTATTTCCAGATTTTTCATTTTGGACATTTTTAAAAATGTCCATTTTCAAAAACCCAACCGACTTTTTAAAATTTTGAAATTTTTCTCAATAATGGTTGGTTTCTATTTATAATTTCTTATATTTCATCTAGTATTTAATAAATTACTAAAATTATATTTTCTAATCATTCATAGTAACAATTTTTACAAATAAATATAAAATGCTTATTTGTTGCTTAAAAAATAGTTCCAAATATTTCCTCTAGGACTTATTCACTTAATTTAAAACTGGGTTCAAATCATTCATAATAACAAATTTTACAATAAATATAAATTGCTTATTTTGCTTAAAAAATTAGTTCCAATAAATAAATTAAGTTTCTATTTTTTTAAAAAAAACAACCACATTTTTTAACATTTTTTAAAATATTTAAGAGCATTTTCATCACAATTGTAAAACTGAAATGTAATTTTCAAAACTATTTCCAGATTTTTCATTTTGGACATTTTTAAAAATGTCCATTTTCAAAAACCCAACCGACTTTTTAAAATTTTGAAATTTTTCTCAATAATGGTTGGTTTCTATTTATAATTTCTTATATTTCATCTAGTATTTAATAAATTACTAAAATTATATTTTCTAATCATTCATAGTAACAATTTTTACAAATAAAATATAAAGTTGCTTATTTTGCTTAAAAAATTAGTTCCAAATATTTCCTCCAGTGCTTTAAAAATATAACAATATACATTTTCTATTGAATTATAGTAACAATTTTTTAAACAAAATAAAGTTGCTTATTTTGCTTAAAAAATTAGTTCCAATAAATAATTTAAGTTTCTATATTTTAAAAAAATACAGACACTTTTTTGAATATTTATTAAAAAAATAAGAGCATTCTCGTCACAATTGTAAAACTGAAATGTAATTTTCAAAACTATTTCCAGATTTTTCATTTTGGACATTTTTAAAAATGTCCATTTTCAAAAACCCAATCAACTTTTTAAAATTTTGAATTTTTCTCAATAATAGTTGGTTCCTTTATTAATATTTTGATTGTATCCTTGTATCCTTTTTTGTATCTTTTAACTTTATGGGTTCAGTTATGTAATGTATTTTTTTATATTTACAGCATTTTGCTTCACAAATGTTGCCATAATTTATTTGGCATTTTTTGGCATTTTTTTGTATCCTTGATACTCCATTTTTTTAAAAAAATGCCAGAAAAATACAAGCGCTTTTTTACACTTTTTACAAAAATTAAGAGCATCTTCATAACAATTGTAAAATTGAAATGTAATTTTCAAAACTATTTCCAGATTTTTCATTTTGGACATTTTTAAAAATGTCCATTTTCAAAAACCCAATCAACTTTTTAAAATTTTGAATTTTTCTCAATGATAGTTGGATCCTTTTATTAAGTAAATAATATATAAAGGATTATATATTATTTTATTACGATAAATGATTTCAATACAAAATAATTAAGGTTTATGTGTTTTTTTTAATTGATAATAAACAAACTCCCGATTTAGTATCTTCATTTTTCTCGTTAGTGCATTCATATTCATCATCGTCTTCTGAATTGGTATCTTCTGCTATACTTTTATCAGTTGAACTACGACTGCTTGGTTGCAATATTTCTTTTTTTACTTCTTTACTTTTTTTAGGTTTATAAGTAGTTGGTTCATAAATTACTTTCCATTTAGATGGGTCAGAGTTATAATTTAAACTATTAGTTTGTATAATTTTATAATTTTGTTTTTTATAAAAACTTTTTCTTTTTAACCATTGTCTTTGAAAATTATTATGACTATCAATTATATCAACAACTATAGGCGCAAATTCATGTTTTTCTCGTAATATTCTTCCAACAGATTGTTCAATATTTGTCATTGGTGTAATCATAAAAAGGGTTGTTAACGATTTAATATCTAATCCTTCACTGGCCATACTATAAGTAGCAAGTACAACTTGTTTTGTTTCAGTTTCTTTTAATGC
>Ga0209443_1000646_pt1 | contig 23276 bp, 20 predicted proteins | sample LauGreBMM110DCMD_2_FD_187571 | JGI IMG/M metagenome (GOLD analysis project Ga0209443, IMG submission 187571) | Freshwater lake microbial communities from Lake Michigan, USA - Su13.BD.MM110.DCMD (SPAdes) (version 2) | ecosystem: Environmental > Aquatic > Freshwater > Lake | place: Lake Michigan... | reverse complement strand
GAGGCGAAGTCCGTGATACATTAACTAAATCTAATAAATTAACTTGGGTTAATATTGTTTTAGATAATCACCTTTGCGAATTAAAAGATAAAAAAAGTTTGTGGAAGTATTTTAAGATTGGTTTGGGAATAAAAATGTAAATATATATTATATTTATTATATTATATATTGTTTTTTACTAATTTATTTTTAAAAAATACTCAATAGTCCTCTGCGTTTTTTTGTTTTTTTATTTTTATTAACTTTATTAACTTTATTAGTTTTATTTTTTAATTTGTTAGTATTTTCTTTCTTTTCTTTCTTTTTTTCATTATCTGATGGTCTATATCGTAAAAACCATTCTTCATATTCAGGACTATTTTTTTTATCTTTTAATTCATTAAATTTATTAGCCTTTTCAGCGCGCATTTCTTCAATTGTTTCTTGATGACCCATACAATTAATACTAAAACGTTTAAGAAGTCCTTTTTGAGCTAATCTATTTTTTTCTTGAATATCAAATAAATATGTAGACATACATAAAATACGATCTTTATCATAATATGGTCTATTAGCATATAAAAATGCTAACCAAAAACTAAGCATAGTATCTATTGTTGCTATTTTAACATCATAACCACTATCTTTTATAATATTATAACTATGACACGCTAATGGTTTATAAATAAATACAACAGTATCTTTGCCCACTTTAATTTCATAATGTGGTGCTATTACTTCACCAACTCCTGGTCTTTTAATAATTTTAACATTTTTAACATCTAAATCTGATAATCTTTCTTTAATAATTTGTGCCGTAAGCATAGGTTCTTCAGAAAGTACATCAAAGTCAGGAATTTTTTCTAATTTATGTCTTAAATTTTTTGGCATATATTGAGAATACATAGATAAAGCATAAGCTCCAAAAAATACTACACCTTGGTCCATCAATGTGCGTTGAATATTTTCATAAATATTATCAGCATAATTAGAATCCGCCATTTGTCGTTGAAATTGAATAGTAGAACATTGTTTTGCTGAAAGAGGATAATTTTTATTTAATAATGTTAATCTTTTTAAAACTTTTTCCCAACGACTAATATCTCCTGCTGGTCTTGATAATTCTAAATACATATTCATACGCAATAAATTAGGTGGGGAATACAAAACCCCAGATACTTTTATAGTTTCCTTTTTAATAGCATTAAAAAGTTCTTTAGGTATAAATGTTATATCTGCAACTGGAATAAAATTAACAAAAACTTTGTATGTTCCATGATGTTGCCCAGATTTTGCTTCCACTTCTTGAAACCCATTTGAAATATAAATATCAACTAGTTCTTTAGCATCTTTTAAGGCATTTGAACTATAAAAATCATAATCTGGTATTTCAATATCTTTATTGTAAAATTGATATTGTTTTGGCAAAATATTATTAATAGCAGTTCCCCCATAACAAATTAATTGTTTTTTTCTTAAAAAATTTTCAAGTATTGAAATTATTTGTTTAATTTCAATTGAATTTGCTGTTTTCATGCCTTGTTTTGTTTCGGCTTTATCGATTGCTGCTCTTAATATAGCTAATTCGCAATCATTAAATGTCATTTTTTTATTACATATGTTTTTCATAATATAACTATATAAAATATATAAAAAAATATAATATTAAATGAGTTATTTTTAAATTTTAAATATTAAATTTATAAAAATCAGATTGAATAGTTCTTGTAGCATATGATAATTCTGGATTTTGTGGAGGAGGCAATGGAATAGTAACAGGAATGTAACGCAAATTTTCGGGTTTTAACACAAAGGCATATCCGTTTTGATTAAAAAATATATCATTTTCTTCAATATTAGTATCAATTTTTTGATATCTCATTCCTAAAAGTTGACATCCCATTTCTCTCATAACAAGAGAACTAGGATTATCTGGATTAGAACCTTTATCTGCTAGTCCAATAGTCATATTTTGTTTATTAAAATCAATAAGTTCATTCATATCTGGAGTAAATTTAATATCATAATAATGTAATGCTCTCATAAATACAGAATTACTTGTCATATTAATAAATTTATAAAATTCTGGACATTCTAAAAATGATGTATTACTTCTATCAACTATAATAACAACTTTACCCATTAATTTTTTTAATTCTACATTTCCAAAATTTTTACCATAAAATTCCGAATCATAATCTTTACTTAATAAAATAGAATCATACCTTTCTAAAATTTTAGCAAAATTTTTATACATATCTTGATTTGCACTTTTAATACGAAGATGTATGATAATTGGGTCTAATGAGTTAGGAGCATTTGAAGTTGAAAACGCATAATCACGAATTACATTCATAGCTTCCATAAAATTAATATAATTAAATGTTTCTTTAATAAAATAACTATTACTTGTAGAAGTAGATATAACGGGGTTATTATTTATTGAATAAATTTCAAAATCAAGACCTCTAACACCTTGTTTTAATAAATCTTTTAAACTACAAAGGTCTACATAACTATTTTTATAATTTCCTCCACTACAACAATTATATGCTGTTTTAACGTAATAATCTTTAAATGTATAATTAAATTGTTCAGAATTATCAATAGATTTAATTTTTCCATTTAAATTACCATAAACCGAATCCATTAAAGAACAATTTTTACTTCTTAAACTAGTATAATAAAAATAAAATATAAATGCAATCAAAATAATAACAAATGTAATTGTAGTAATTAAAACTACAGAGGTTGATTCTTTAAAATCTTTTATTGAGTTTATAAAAGCATCTTTTATTTTTTCTGGATTAATCTCAATTGGTATTATATTTGTATTAGCCATATTATAATATATAAATAAAATATAAATAAAAATATTTATATTATAGGAATGCATTTATCAAATTATTTTAAAGTTATACATGAACTTAAAGTTTATTTTATAAATCGTGATTGGAATACTTATGATATTATTGATATTTATCCTACTAAACGATTTGTTTTATTAATTATAAAATACAATAATTAATAATTGTATTGTAATATAAAAATATAAAAATATATTTTTATATAACATATGCCGGGTGGCTTAATGCAACTTGTATCTCAAGGACAACAAAATATTGTTCTAAATGGTAGTCCAACTAAAAGTTTTTTTAAATCAGTATTTCATCAATACACTAATTTTGGTCTTCAAAAATTTAGATTAGATTTTGAAGGTTCAAAAACTTTACGACTTACAGAAGAGTCTACATTTACATTTAAAGTTAAACGCTATGCTGATTTATTAATGGATTGTTATTTATCTGTAGCATTGCCAAATATTTGGAGTCCATTATTACCCCCACAACAAATAACAGAACAAACTAATTCTCAAGGTCTAGGAAATATTGAACAATGGGCGCCATATGAATTCAAATGGATTGAAAATATTGGTGCTAAAATGATATCTAAAATAAATATTACATGTGGAAATTATACATTGCAAGAATATTCAGGAGATTATTTATTAGCTTCAGTTCAACGCGATTTTAATGCTATAAAACTTGATTTATTTAATAACATGATTGGGCAAGTTCCGGAATTAAATAATCCAGCAAATGCTAATTCTCGTATTAATTCATATCCTAATGCATATAATAATGGAGATTTTGCTGGACCTGAACCATCAATAAGAGGACAAATTTTGTATATACCTTTAAATAATTGGTTTGGCTTAAAATCTCAAATGGCGTTTCCATTGGCCTCATTACAATACAATGAATTACATATAAATATAACATTAAAACCAATTAATCAACTTTTTGTTATTCGTGATGTATTTGATGCTACTAATAATTATCCATATGTTTCTCCTAATTTTAATTTATGGTATATGCAATTTTATCGTTTTTTACAACCGCCTCCAGATGTAAATATTGATATTAATTCTTATTCTGATAAAAGAACATTATGGAATGCTGATATTCATTTAAATTGTACTTATTGTTTTTTATCAAATGAAGAACAAAAAATATTTGCGTTACAAGAGCAAAAATATTTAATAAAACAAGTAAATGAAAAAATATTTCCAAATGTTACAGGTCCAAATAAGATTGATTTAGATTCTATTGGTATGATTTCTAATTGGCTTTTTTATTTTCAACGAAGTGATGCTAATTTAAGAAATGAATGGTCTAATTATACAAATTGGCCATATAATTATTTACCATTAAATGTTATACAAGCACCAACTTCAGGAACTTATACAGTTTATAGAAATATAAATGGAATATTAACTCCCATTTATATTGGACCTGGAGTAAATCCTAATGGGTTATCAACCGGAATTCTTATAAATCAACAATATAATCCTCAAAATGAAAAACTTATATTGATAGCTATGGGAATTTTATTAGATGGTTCATATAGAGAAAATATACAACCCGCTGGAGTATTTAATTATATTGAAAAATATACAAGAACAACTGGTTCCGCTCCTTCCGGATTATATTGTTATAACTTTGGAATTCATTCTAATAATTCTGATTTACAACCATCCGGAGCAATAAATATGAGTAGGTTTAATCAAATCGAACTTGAATTTACTACAATAATTCCTCCATTAGACCCATTAGCTCAAAGTTTAACTATTTGTGACCCAGAAACTGGAACTATTATCGGTATTAATAAACCAACTTGGAGAATTTATGATTATAATTTTGATTTATATTTCTTTGAAGAAAGATTAAATATTGTTAACTTTATTGGTGGAAATGTTGGATTAATGTATGCCACATAAATTTATTAAGTTATTTAATTATTGGGTTATTGTCGCATTTAAGGCAGAAGGAGTTGTTTCATAAAATAAACCTGTTGCTGATATTGTCATTGGATATTTTACTTTATATTTTGAAGAATTAAATATATTTATACTATTTGAATATTCATCTTCTATTTCTTGTTTTTTATTATATAATTCTAAACCTTTATTAAAAGATTTTTCCCATAAATCTATACCTTCATAAGGTCTTTTTATTTGCGAGTTTTTTGAACCGGGATATATTTGTGAAAAATTATTATTATAATATCCTATGGGATGTGTTCTCATACAACCTTTACAATCTATATCAGAAGTACATTGTTCTCTTGTTATTAAACATTGAGCATTTGGACCACAAAAATTGTTACAACTAATTGGATCATTTATGGGTAAATTTACATTATGACTATATAAGGGCGAATTTAAATCTTTATAATTTATTAATGCATTTTTTGGATATCCTATGGACCTATTATTAAAATTTTCTGTTTGCAATGTTATTTTCAAATATTTTATAACTATCCAAAATACAAATAAACATAATAACACATTAATTATTGTATATTTAAAATTGAATTTCATATATACAATTTAGATTTTATTTTAGATTTTAGACAACCACAAAATAAATTTTATCAGACATTTCTTCAATCTTTTTTGCTCAAATATAGACACAAGTACTTCTTAAACCTCCTAACACATTTTGAATTGTATTTTCTATTTGACCTTTATATTGAATTTTTACAACAGCTTTTATAACTAAAATATTTACCATTTCAGTTGTTATTGCATTACCAGCTACAATTATTTTATCAGGATATAAAAGTCTAATTTTTAGACAAAAATCAACAAAATAATCCATATAACCATTTACAACTCCATTTACAATTTGTATATGATATTATTTCTGTTAAATTTTCAAAATTTTCTTCTTTAATTCCAGTTGTTACTATAAAATATTCTGGGTCTAATTCAATGCCTGATTTAACAGCGTTCATGTAATCTTGAACTTTATAAAATTTATTTAAAGCAGTTAACATTTTATATTTTAAAACATTATATACAGTAAAAGTTCCTGCGGCATCCATATTAGACAAGATAATAGGAATTCCTCTCCAAGATTTTGTATTATTATTAAATGTATCTTCATTATTTGTAAATGTGAATGTGATTGGGATTGTGATTGTTCTTTCTAAATTTACATTACTTCTAGATCACAAACTACTAGGTTGAGGAAAAATTAGAACATCATTAAATTCAATTCTTTTTCTTCTCTTAAATGAATTTGTTCAAAATCAGATATATCTTCCATTTAAATTATTTATCTTATTTATCTTATTTATCTTATTTATCTTATTTATCTTATTTATCTTATTTATCTTATTTATCTTATTTATAAGAATTTAATATATATTTATTATAACTATAATGTCAAAAACTGAAAATACAAGTGCTATTGATGAAAAAAAAAATGAAGAATCTGAAAATACAAGTCCAGATTTTAACGGGTTTATTAAAAATTATTTATCTAGTATTATTTTTACTATAGGAATAGCAATTTTTATTGTTGGCGGGCTTGGATTATATACTACCAAAATTGCTCAATCTAATATTTTACCTGATAATATTGAATTAGCACCTTATACTATTAAGGACCGTCTAGTTAAAGATATTGAAATTAATATAAACATTATGAAACCTTTATTTTTTTCTAAAAATGACAATATATCATTACAAAAATCTACATTTAATTCTCAAGAATATTTAGATAGTTTTAATAAGAATTTGTTATGTTATTTAAAAAAATCAGCAGACCCAAATTCTGGATTATTAGCTAACCCATCATTATTTTTTTCAATTGTTTATGATAATTTAGTTTCTAAAAATTTTTTAGCTATTAATACCATTTTTTATTATTTAAGTTATCTTCCTGAATCCGCAATTATGTTATTGTATGGTCTTTTTGGAATATTTATATGGGTTGCATTATATTTTTTCAATGTTTGTATCAGCGTTTTTTACCATATTGTAAATATTCCACAATTATTTAGAGATATAGATGATACAACTAACAAATGGGAATCAATTGACAATATTAATTTCTTTCATTTTACAAAATTTTTATTATTTTTATTTATGTGGATTCCTATTGGAATATTATCTGTATTTATTACACCAATCTTTTTTACTATTTATGGATTAATTGCGCCGCTATTTGCTAAGTATAAAATTAAAAATACCAATAATAATATAGATTATAATGTGTTTGACTTTTTACAAAACACATTTGTATATAAAAAGTTTTTCTTATTTATTTTGATTACATTAAGTTTATTTTCAAATGGTATTAAATATTTGGGAAATAAATCTATTATTGGTATTTTAGTTGCCGTTATTTTTGCATATTTTATGAAATTATATTCAAATCCTCAACCAGAGGATAATGGATTTATAATAGTTAAAACTCTTAATGAAATAATACAAGCAAATGTATCATCTTCTAATAAAATTTTAGTAGAAATTTGTAAAAGTATACCAATGAATGATACCAAAATGGATAAAATTAGAAACGAAGGTACATTTAGAATACCAAAAACTAGTAAACACGACGACATAGAACCATCATCATTAAAAGGGGGTAGCAAAGTATTTAAAAAAGGCATTAAACATGTAAAAAAATATGATATTAGATGGGCTTAAAAATAAATTATAATGTATTTTCATAATTTAAATAGAATTTATAATTTAAATTATGAAACAACATAAAAAAAATACAAATTCTATGTTACCTTTTGTTAGTTTATGTACTCCAACATTTAATAGAAGACCTTTTATTCCATTTATGATTAAATGTTTTGAACATCAAACATATCCAAAAGATAAAATTGAGTGGATTATTATTGATGATGGAACTGACCCTATTGAAGAACTTGTTAAACATATTCCACAAGTTAAATACTTTTATTATGAAGAAAAAATGCTTCTTGGTAAAAAAAGAAATTTAATGCATACAAAATGTTCTGGAGATATTATTATTTATATGGACGATGATGATTATTATCCATCCGAACGTATATCACATGCGGTTGAAACTTTACAACAAAATCCTACATATTTAATAGCAGGTTCATCTAAAATGTATATTTATTTTAATTCTAGAAATCAAGTATATCAGTGTGGTCCTTACAAACAATATCATTCTACCGCAGCTACATTTGCTTTTAGAAAAGAATTACTTATTCAAACAAAATATGATGATGAAATTGCTTTAGCTGAAGAACACAAATTTACTAAAGGATATACGATTCCATTAATCCAATTAAATTCATTCAAAACTATACTAGTTTTTTCACATAAACACAATTCTTTAAATAAAGAAAAATTATTGGAAAATCCTGAACAAACTAGAACATTTCCATCATGTTATACTGTTGATGATTTTGTAAAAGAACCTATTTTAAAACAATTTTATATGTATGATATGAATACCCTTTTAGATAAATATGAACTTGGTAAACCTGAACACAAACCTAAATTATTAGAACAAATTTTAAAAATGGAAGAAAAAAGAAAACAAATGGAAGAAAAAAGAAAACAAATGGAAGAAAAAAGAATAGAAAATAATAAAATATTACAACCAAATTTTAAAAATGAAAGTGTAAATAACAATATTATAACTCTTCGTAATGAATATGAAACAAAATTATCAGATAAAAATATTTTAATAAATGAACTTCTTAAAAAAATTAAACAACTAACCCAAGAATTGTCTGTATTTAAGTCTAAATCTTAAAAAACAATTTAAAGACATATAATTTATAAATTATATAAATGACTTACTATGATTATGATAATGACTGCGAAAATGATATTACTGATTTAAAAAAAGAATTTCCAGCATTTCAAAAATTAAACAATAACTATGAAAAATGTAGCCTTACATTTAAAATTGATGGTAAATCTAATACGCGCCTTACTATTAAAAATTATGGTTCTGGTTCTCAAGGAACTCGTATTGTAAATGCTGTAACAGGAAATAAATATAATATTAAGGTTGGAAGCGCTAAAGAAAATCTATTGTTTAAAGTAATTGATGCTACTGGATTTAATGGAAGAAAAGAACCTTTAATGCTTTATTATGATTCTCCAGAACAATATGAACAACATTATTTTACAAATATATCACCGGATACAAAACAACAATGGGTTCAACGGGCATTATCAGTTTAAATTATTTAATATATTATTTATTAATACTTAATTAATAAATAATTTAAATACTTTTACAAATTACTATTTCATCTATTTCATCTATTTCATCTATTTCATCTATTTCAATTGTATTTTCTTTTGTATATTTTTCTAAATATCTATATATTCTATTTATATCTAATTTTGTTATATCTACATTTTCAAATAAAGAATAAATTTCAGCATCGTTATTACATTTACTTTTTAATAGTAAAAAATATGCAAACATATCATTTTTATCCATTAATAATTCTTGACACAAATTTTGAATAAAAACTGAATTGTTATATTCAGTTGAATATTTTGTTAGTACCTTTGTAAATCTAACTTCAGAAGGATTAAATTTTATTTTTCTTTTTGAGGCAAATAGATCATGGTATATTTTATTATTTTTAAAAGTTTTTATCATAGAACTCATTTCATTAAATTGCCATATTTGTTTTTGAAATGTTATTCTATCTATATAATCCGCAAAACACATATTATCTAATATTTTTAAATAAAAAGGGATTGATTCTTCTTTTGATGTTTTTTCTAAAACATCTATAATATTTTCATGCCATAATAATCCTACTATAGTTCTATCTGTTTCATTCATTATTGTTAAATGGTCTTCTATTGGATAATTATTATTTATTAATTTTTTTGTTATTTTTCTCGTATCATCATTATATGATTTTTGTAAAAATATATTTTTTATACTATTATTATTTAATATTTTATCATTATTTTTTAATAATTCGTATATTGTCTTTAATTTTCTTAAATCAAATTGAATATAATTAATTATATTTGTTTTTATTTCTTCATTTTTTAATGAAATAAAAGATGGAATAAGTTTTTTTAAAATTAATAATATTTGTTGTTTATTTGGAGATTTTAATTCTATTACATGACACACTTTCATTAATTCTTTTATCTTTTTATCAATATGATAATTACCTATACAAATTATTGGGTTTAATGTTGTTTCTTCCAATTTTTGTTTTTTTGTTTTCTTAGGTCTTATTATTTTTATTAATGAATTTATTCCTCCTTTATCACCATTATTCATTCCATCTATTTCATCCATTATAATTGCTATACGTTTTACTTTTTTCTCAAACATACTCATAATATTTCTATCTGCCATATTATGTTTTGTTATTGTATCTATTATTGATTTATTTCTTACATCGCCTGCATCATATTTTATTACATCATAATTAATTTCTTTAAGAATATTTACTATAAATGTTGTTTTACCTGAACCTGGGTCCCCATAAATATATAATCCACGTTTTGTTGTTAAATTATGTTTATTTTGCTCAAAATCTTTTAGTATTGCTTTTATTTTGGTTGCTTCTTCGTCACGATTTAATAAATTATTTATATTTAAGTTGTCCATCTTATATATCTAATTCTATTCTTTTTATGTTGGTTTTTATTTAATCCTTCTTCTTCAAATATATTAATTATTAATTTTCTACATTTTAATGAATTATTATCTATTGCATAAGATTCTAAAAAATTTACATAATTACTATAAATACATTCTTTATAATAATATTTTTTCATATTTAACCATCTTTTATAATTTTCAACTAACAAAAGTTGAAATACAAAATCATTATCTTGTCTTACCATTGTTCGTATATATTGTTCAATATTTCTTTTAATTATAATACTTTTTAACAAATGATGTTCTTTAATATAATTTGTTTGTGTTAAACATATTGTTACACTTTTTGGAATGTATGAATAAATTATATCTATTAATTCATACGACAATTTATTTATATTTTTTAAAAAAAAAATAGCTTCATTTGAAAATACCATATAAATATATAATTTATTAAATTTAATATATTTATATTTAAGATTTAAGATTTAACTTTTTACTCCAAATCTTTTTTGGTACACGGATTTTTAACTCCTGATGTAATTCCATCCCATGTTACATTACAGGCAGTTGCCCAACGATATTTAGCACAACTACCATCATTTCCTGTAAAAGGTAATTGATTAAAATTCATTTCATTCAAATTATTTCGATTGCCTGGTAAATTACATCTTCCTAAACTATTTGAATTAAAACAAGCTTCTCCATTTCCAGACATATCAATCCAGTAATCAGGACATTCACCAACTACCGGAGGCCAATTTTCACCAGCATTTGATTTAGATAACATTACCCCTATTACTACTAATATAACTAATAATAATATAATTGCTAATATCAATACTAATTTTTGAAATTCCATTCTATATAAAATAAATATATATTTTTTTATGGTTGTATAATAATATGAATAATTATAAAAGTTCTAATGGACGAGTTGATATTATTAATAAAACGCAGGGACCAGATATCAGCAATTTATTTGCTATTTATGATAAAATACCAGCAAATCAATGCGCTACATTTAGGGAACCTACATTAGGCCAATGGGATGAAACACAATTATCTAAAACTTATTTTTCTAAAGAAAATATACAAATTATACAAAATGGAATTAGACTAGGAGTTTATCAAAAATCAAATAATCAATATATTGTTGCTCCTCAAGATTGTGATACACTTAAAATTATTATGAGAAGCGTTTTTTTACAACATGCTACTAATCAACCACAAAATATATCTGAACAAATTTTTCAACTTAATAAAATAGTTTTAGATTATTGCATTTATCATGTGTATTCTGAAGCTCAAAGTTATATAAAATTTTTACAGGATGTTAGCACATTAGCAGTACCACTTTCTAATCCTATTGTTGAAACACAAAAAGATAAAAATAATTATTTAATGCCTAAGTGGTTTTAACAGACAAAGTAAAAGTATTTAAAAAATTGAAATAAAAATATATTATATAAAAATTACAACATAAAATATAAAATGGATTTTTTACAAAATATACCAATACCAACTAATAAAATAACAGATACCATTGCAACTATGTATGAATATAAAAATATACCAAAAAAATGTAAATTGGTAATAATTAATACTAACAAAATAAATAATAGTTGGAAAAAAACAAAAGATTATATCGGCAATTTTGACACCATAAAGTATTATAGTGCTAAACAAAAATTTTTAAACTCAAAAAGAGATATAATAGAATTAAAAGTTTCTGTTCCACCATATATATACTTAGATAGCAATGGCAATATAGATTTTTGTAATGGACGCAATCGGTTCGCAAATTTGAGAAATGCTGGCGTTAAAGAAATGCCATTTGTAATTGAAACTAAGGATTATAAAATATTTCTATTAAGCAAAAAATAATTTAACATTTATTTTAAAGTAAATGTTAAAAGGTGTATAAATTTAATTTTTTTTTAGTATAGACTTTTTCTTAGGTTGAATTATTATTTCTTCTTCTTCTTCTTCTTCTTCTTCTTCTACTACTGCATCTTTTAAGCACTTTTTAATCTTTTTTACTACTTTTGGAATTGATTTTTTATTTGAAACTTTTACTTTTACTTCACCAATTTGTGATTGTTTTCTTTCTTTTTGATATTCTTTATATTCATTCTCAAGAATTTCTAATTCTGATAACCACATTTCTTCAATTGTAGTTGATTTAATACGGTTTAATTCATTGTCTTTTTCTTTATGCTCATTTAACATTTTTTCTACATTTTCTTCTGATACTGAATCCATTGGCATTTTTACTAAATATTTAAAATCTTTATCATCTTCAATCATATAATATTTTTTTTCTACAAGCATATCAATAATTTCTTGTTTCTTCTTTTTTCTTAAATCAATTGTTTCATCCAAAATTTCTTTAATATATTTTACTTTATTTGATAATATAATTATGTCTTTTTCAAGAGTATTAATTATATATTCTTTTCTATCCTCGTAATATTCAAACCGAATTTCATAATAATCATCAATGATCTCCTCCACATTTTCATATTTTTTTAATTTATCTTCAGAATTAAATAAATTCATATTTGTAGTTGAACTAGTAGAATACAACTTCAATAATTTTTCTACTCCATTACATCCATATTCTCCTTTTCCAGTTTCTAATTCTGCAAGTTTTCCTTTACTAAATGTAATTATAAATTCTATAGTTGTATCAGTATAATTTTCAAATACCTCCTTTATAATAGAAGTTACTTTTTTACCGTCCTTATCTTTATCATTTTGAAGATCATTTAACAATTCTTTAAAATCTTCGGTCCAATATCCAACTGGTAATTCTATTACTTTAATTTTATCTGTATCTGTTTTTTCATACTTACCCTTAAAGAGAAATTTAGTATCGCCAATTTTTTCTATTTCACCTGTAAATCCCTCATAATAAGGAAAGAAGTTAATTTTATCATCTTTATTATTTTGTAATTTATTTTTTAAATAACCAATAATATCTTTTGGGTTATAACATATAATTTCCGTGCTAAAACCGGTGCCTATACCTTTTGAACCATTTACTAAAACCATTGGAATAATTGGAACATAAAATTGGGGTTCTACTGGGGTACCGTCATCATTTAAATATTTTAAAATTTTATCATCTTGCTCTGGAAATATACATCTAGCAATTCTTTCAAGTCTTGTAAAGATATATCTTGGACTTGAAGCATCTTGACCTCCTTTAATTCTTGAACCAAATTGTCCTGATGGAAATAACAAATTAATATTATTAGACCCTGTAAAATTTTGAGACATTCCTACAATTGCTTTATTTAAACTTTCTTCGCCATGATGATATAATGAATTTTCAGACACATAACCTGAAAATTGAGCTACTTTAATTTCAGTAGTTAAATGTTTTTTAAATGCACAAAATAAAATCTTTCTCAAACTAATTTTTAAACCATCAATTAAATTAGGAATACTACGTTCACAATCATATTTTGAGAAATGAATTAATTCTTTATTAATAAACTCTTCATAAGGTATCATTTGTTTACTTGTATTTGCAAAACTCTTTCTATCATAAACAGTTTCTAACCAAATTTTTCTGTCATCTGCTCTTTTTTTATTAAATACCATATCAATTGCATCATCACTCACAGCACCGGTATGTTCAAATCCTACAAATTTTTTTTCTTCAAAATATTCTCTAAATTCAGTTTTTGTTGAAGTACCAAGACCTTTATAATACTTAATCGTCCATCCTTTTATTCCTTCAGAAATATTGCTTTTCCAATGTTCATATTCGCCTTCATTATAAAATTTTAATATTTGTTGACCTTTTTTTGCTTTTAAAATTGGGGTATTCATAAATCCAATAAATCCCGGAATATGAGTTAAACTTGCCCATTCATTTTGAAACAAATTTATACATAATCCTTTAATATGACTACCATCTAAATCCTGGTCAGTCATAAATACTACTTTACTATATCTTAAATTCTTATTAACATCTTCAATTGTTTTATATTCTTTTCCAGTCTCTAAACCTAGAATTTTTTTTATTTCAGCAATTTCTTTATTTTCAGAAACTTTTTTTACCGCCTCTCCTCTTACATTCATTACTTTACCTTTTAAAGGATACACTCCAATTGTGTTTCTATCTTCAGATGATAAACCTGAAATAACACCGGTTTTTGCTGAATCTCCTTCACAAAAGATAATCATACAATCCTTTGACCGTTCAGTACCACCCCAATTAGCATCATCTAATTTAGGAATTCCACGAATTGATTTGCTCTTTGTTCCATCTGTTTTTTTTGCCGCTTTATTGTCTTTTACTTCAGTAATTGCACAAGCAGCGTCCATTACTCCCATTTTGGCAACTTTTTCAATAAATTTATCACTTACATCACATTTTGAACCAAATTTAGTAATTGGCGTATTCATATAATCTTTTGTTTGACTGTCAAACGCCGGATTTTCAATATCACATCTTAAAAACAACATTAACTGCTCTTTAATTGATGTTGGATTTACTTTCACCTTTTTCTTTTTTTCAATAAATTCAGCTAATTTTCTTGTTATTTGATTAAGTATATATTCTACATGTTTTCCTCCTTTTGATGTATAAATACCATTAACAAATGATACTTGAATAAATTCATTTGTTGGAGTTAAAGCTACCGCATATTCCCAACGAGAATTTGCTTCTTCATAAACTCTTGGAGAAACTAATTTTTCTCCAATATACAAATTAATATATTGCTCAAAATTTTTAGTAGGAATAATAGTTGAATTATATTTTACTTTAATTATTTTATCAGTTATGGCTGAAATATCATATACTCTTTTTTTTAATAAAGATATCATATCTGATGTTAAACCATTCAATCCTAATTTTTGATAATCAGGATTAAATGTAATTTTTGTATATGGTTTAGTTTTAGAAGCTTTTGTAATTTTTGGAGGGCAAATAATATCTAAATTATTTTTGAATTCTTGTGTATATTTAAGACCGCGAATATGGTCTACTGTTTCAATAGAACCATAGGTTGACCAAATTAATACTAGTTTAAACCCAAAACCATTTTTTCCACCTACAATTTTTTTTTCTTCTTTGTTGTAATTTGTTGAAGTTCTTAAATGACCAAATATTAATTCAGGAACCCAAGTATTATATTCAGGATGTTTAACTACATCAATGCCATTACCATCATTAATCATTATAATAGTTCCATCTTCTTGAATAGAAATATCTATATAAGTAACAGGTAACGAATTTTCAACCTTTGCCTCAATTTTAGATTGCATTCTAACTACATGATCTCTACAATTTACAATTCCTTCATCAAATAATTTAAATAAACCCGGAACATAATTAATATTTTTTTCAATAATTTTATCATTTGTTTCATTCATAATCCACATATCAGAATCAATTGTTTCAATTGAACCTATGTATGTATCTGGATTATCTAAAATATGTTGCTTATCAGTCTTTTGTTGGACATCAAAGTATAATTGTTCATTATTAATAATAGCGCTCATGGTTAATATACTTTAAACTTGTCTATTTAAATTGTTTCAATTTTATTTATTGTTTAGTAATTACTTTTTATACACATTTTGGTTCAGTTTGGAACACTGGAGATTTGAGTATTAAACAAATGTATACTAAGTTTCAATAGTAATATGATGTCATACTTAAAATAACTAATTGAATTTTTTTGCTAATATCCAAATAATGGATACAATTGGATACTCAATTTAGTTCCGCAATTTTGTAAAAAAGTTATGGTAATGCTTTTTTTCATTGTTAAAACATTTTTTAAAGCATTATCATCTCATCCTAATTTTTATAATTCTTTTTAGAAACTTTATTCAACTATTCTATTTTGGACATTTTAAAAATGTCCATTTTCAAAAAGCTCACCGACTTTTTAAAATTTTGTTTCAAACTTAATAGTTTCTTTAAGAGAATATCCACCTTTTGGTTCAGTTTGGAACACTGGAGAATTGAGTATTAAACAAATATATACAAAGTTTCAAATGTATTATGAGGTCATATTTTAAATTATATTTTGAAACTTTTTAACTAATATCCAAATAATGGATACCCTAGGATACTCAATTTAGTTCCGCAATTTTGTAAAAAAGTTATGGTAATGCTTTTTTTCATTGTTAAAACATTTTTTAAAGCATTATCATCTCATCCTAATTTTTATAATTCTTTTTAGAAACTTTATTCAACTATTCTATTTTGGACATTTTAAAAATGTCCATTTTCAAAAAGCTCACCGACTTTTTAAAATTTTTGTTGCAACTTTAATAGTTGATTCCTTATTTAACAATATTATTAAGTTTTTTAATTATATTGTTCAAATTAAATGTATTATAGTAACATATTTATTAAGATAAAAGATGTTTATTATTTACAATAAATCTTTCTAATTCATTAATATCTATTTCGCTTGTTTCCACATGAGATTCCCAAAAATATTTACAATAACTCCATACAAAATCACAATCACCCTTATACCAATGATCATATTTTTTTAATAACTCAAAATATAATTTATGTGGTAACAAATTTATAGATGAACGAGGCAATACATAGCATAATTGAACAATTTCAGAAACAGGAGCAGGGGTCTTATATAAAACAAATTCATTATTAAATATCGGAATAACCCTAATTAGATCTTCAAGCAAAGGAGGATAATTATATTTATAACGCCAACGCCAATCTGGACAACCAGATGTATAATATTTCATAGTCCATTCAAGTCCTTCTAAATAATTTATAGAAATATTACGAATTTGTTCATTATTATCTTCTGTTTTAATTCCAAATAAACCATGATAATATCTTGATTGCCAATTTGGCTTTACCGGATTTATAAAATGCTCCATTTCCCTATCATAAAAAGGCGTTAATTCGAAATTTTTAAATTTATTTTCAGGAGTTGTATTTGGTAATTTATGTTTTTCTTTATTATTACGGGAACGATGTTCTTTAATAATAAACTCTTTCTCTTGATTTGCTAATTGTTGTACCATTTTTCTAACATTTCCCCAATAAATAGTTTTGCCATCGGTAAGATTTAAATTAGTATTTCCTATAGTGGCTTTATATGCATTAATCATTTTATCAACTCCTCCAGTTCTAATATTAATAGCCGGAAAATGTGGTAAAAAATCGTTGCCTAAAAAGAAACAAATAAAAATATAATCATAAATTGTATTCGTTTTTTGATGGGTTGTTAATTCTATATTATTATTCATGTATTTTGTTAGTATAGTTGTAAATTCAGGAATATCTAAAAAATAATTAGATTCGGGTTCTAAAGAACTATCAATAGATTGAATAAAATGGGGTGTTTCCCTGAATAAATATATATTCGGACAAACAGGAAGATGATTAATTGATAACATAATTAAATCAGCATCTAAACCATAAATAATAGTAGTTTCTAATAAATGTTTTTGTGGATTTGTTCGAATATAATCAAACAATTTATGTTCTCCTTCACCAAATTGATTAGACCCGGAAATAATAATATCTAAATCTTTAAAATGGTTAGTTACCGTATAATTAAGTTCATTCATAAATTTAGTTCCAGGAGTAATAGCCGTAGAATTCCAAACATCTTCTGTTTTTTTTTTATAAATTGCGCGTGAAATTTGATTTTGATACCAAGATTTATAACGACGAGACCGTTGTTGTTCTAATTTAGCAACAGGAGCAACCCCATCAAATGCAATAATAACTGTGCGTGATGGATTAATAAGAGAAATATATTCTTCTATTTTAAAAATAACTTTTTTTATAATACTTACAGATATATTTTCTGTAACTTTAATTTTATCAACCTCCATTTTATTGTAAGCATCATAAATAATAGAATTACAATCTAAATAAAGATTGTCAACTTTTATCACATCTTTAATATATCTTTTAATAATATTTGGATGATTTTTAATAATGTATGAAAAATAACTTGGGATACCCATTTAATAATACATAGTAATGTATTTAATATGATTATTTAAATATTAAATGTTTCTGTAAATTCGTAAGAGATAATAGATATATTATCTATTTATATATAATAAATATAATGAATAATTCAAAAAAAGAAACGTTAAAAAAAACAACTACAGAAATTGTTATATTAATTGAGAAAAAATTGTTATTTTTTCAGGATGTGATACAAAAAACAATTTTACATATTCAAAAAAATAAGATATTGGATTTAATTAATGCTAGTGAAGTAAATAGTTGTATTAATATTTTGTTTGAACTAAGTAAAAAAATAAAAGAAATTAATGATGTTAGTATAAAAAATAATACAGATAATATTATTAATATTCTTCAAATAGTCAATAATGATTTATCAAGTTTATTTAAATTATTTGGAACAGAATCATTTGAAGATTTATTATGGATATGTTTTGGAAATAATTCTGTAAATACTTATACTAATTCTGATACCGATAAACATAAATTTGAATTATTAAAAAAATATTTTCATCCAACAAGTTATAAATTATTAGGAATTAAAAAAAACGAACTAACAAAATCAGAATATAGTAAATTAAATGAAACCTCAAAAAATCTAGATAGCGTTGATATTAGTATTAAAATAAAATCATTTCATTTAAAAGTATTTGGCATTCAGTTATTAGTTTACAATCCACAACATAAAAAAAGTATTATAATAACAGGGATTGTAGACGATATAATCATAGAATTTTTAAATAATAAATATATAAATTTAAAAAATCAATTAATTAAGGAAAATATACCAAATTCTTTAGAATTTCAAGCAGATACATTTACAAGGTTTATTCAGTCACTTAATTTAAAAGATTATATAATTTCAGAACCACACGATATTTATTCAAAATTTGCAGGTTATTTAAGCAATTTAAATTTATTAAAACAAAAAACAATAACTCAAGTAGTAAAAGAATTTATAGGATTTGATTTATTTATAAAAAGAAATACAATAATACAATTGTTAGTTAAGATAGATAAATATGATAATCAATATTTGGCTTATTTATTATACGATATTTTATCAAATGATACAAATGGAACAATAGATACTCAAGAACAAATAATTTTATTTAATAGTTTTCCACGGTCAATAAAACAATATTTTAAGGATGCAATGAAAAATACAATTCAATATACAACAGATTTGTTAAATTTTGACATACAAAAAATTCCATTAGAACAACAAATATGTTTATTAAAAGTATCGGATTCTGTAAAAGAAAAAGCAATACAAAAATTAAAAGAAATAAAAGCAAAATCAGAAGATACTGGATCAAAGGCAAGACAATACTTAGATGGATTATTAAAAATACCATTTAATGTTTATAGAAAAGAACCAATATTAAATGTAATGAATGAAATAAAATTAAAATATATGAATATGCTTCAAATAAATAATATTACAAATACAACAATAAAAAAAAATTATACTAGTATAGAAATATTAACATCCTTAAAAGAAACAAAAGAATTAGATATAGTAAATATTATAAATAAAAATATAAATGTATTATCCTGCAGTGACTTAAAAATACTTGTAATAAAAATTAATAATGAAATTGTTAAACACAAATTAAACAGTACCAAAATAAACATTACTAAATTAAAAGTTAATGGTAGAAATATAAAAGAAAGACAAAATGATATTTTTGAATTTATTCAACAAAACAAAACTAACAAAAATTTATTAAATGATTTGTTTGATATAAATAAAACAAATACAAAAGATTTGTTAGAAATAGAAGAAAAATATAGTAAAATAAATAATTACATAAAAAATATAAAATCAACATTAGATGACGCAATTTATGGACATGATAATGCTAAAAAACAAATAGAAAGAATAATAGGTCAATGGATAAATGGTAAGCAAGATGGTTATTGTTTTGGGTTTGAGGGTCCTGCAGGTGTGGGAAAAACTACATTAGCAAAAAAAGGATTGGCTAATTGTTTAAAAGATGAAAATGGGGTCCCAAGACCATTTGCAATGATACAAATGGGAGGCGATTCAAATGGTTCAAGTTTACATGGTCACAATTATACCTATGTAGGTTCGACATACGGTTCAATAGTTCAAATACTTATTGATAAAAACTGTATGAATCCAATTATTTTTATTGATGAAATAGATAAAATATCAAAAACAGAACATGGAAAGGAAATAGTAGGCATTTTAACACATTTATTAGATCCTGCTCAAAATGATTGTTTTCAAGATAAATATTTTTCCGGAATTGATTTAGATTTATCTAAAGCTTTATTTATTCTTTCATATAATGACGTTGAAGCAATAGATAAAATTATGTTAGATAGAGTTCATCGTATAAAATTTAAAAATCTAACATTAGATGAAAAACTTGTAATTTCAAATACTCATATTTTACCCGAAGTATATGATAAAATGGGATTACAAGATGTTATACATTTTTCAACTGATGTATTAAAATTTTTAATAGATGAATATACGTCAGAATCTGGTGTAAGAAAATTAAAAGAAATTTTATTTGAAATAGTTGGTGAAATAAATTTAGAAATTTTAAAGAATTTTAATACAACATATGAAATTCCAATTAATATAACAATTGAGGATATTAAAACAAAATATTTTAAAGATAAACCAGAAATCAAACATAAAAAGATACATAATGAAAATAAGATTGGAATAATAAATGGTTTATGGGCAAATTCTCAAGGAAAAGGTGGTGTAATTCCAATTCAAACAACTTGGCGCCCAAGTGAAACTTTTTTACATTTACATTTAACCGGAATGCAAGGTGATGTAATGAAAGAATCGATGAATGTTGCGTTAACATTAGCTTGGAATTTAACAGAAATAAATAAAAGAGATGTTATTTTGTATCAACAAAAACTAACAAATAGTTTTAACGGAATTCATATACATTGTCCAGAAGGAGCTACCCCAAAAGATGGTCCAAGCGCAGGAACAGCCATAACAACAACAATTTATAGTTTATTAAATAATAAAAAAATAAAATATAATATAGCAATAACAGGTGAAATAACTTTGGATGGAAAAATAACAGAAATAGGAGGATTAGATTTAAAATTTTTAGGAGGCATTAAAGCAGGAGTAACCGAATTTTTATATCCAAAAGAAAACCAAAAAGATTATGATAGTTTTATAGAAAAGTATAAAGACAATGAACTAAAAAATGGAATAAAATTTTATCCAGTTGAAACAATACAAGATGTATTTAAACTAGTTTTTGAATAATATTATATTTTTTTATTTTAATATAATAGTATATGTCAGATTTACAAAATGCCCTTTTTGATAATATAACACAAATTTGCTATTCTTTGTCATTTTATTCTCCAATAATTATTTGTGTTAGTATAGTTTTATTTTCAATGTTTACTTCTTCAATTGGAAAAGCATTTGCGTTTTTTGTATGTATAGCAATAATAACATTTATTAGAATAATTGTATTTAAAGGATTAAATACACTAGAACCAAATCAAATACCAAGTATATGTTCAACTGGGTTATCTGAATTATTTATACCTCAAGATATAACATACAGTACATTTATATTAACATTTACTATGATGTATTTAATTACACCAATGATAATGATTTCTACACAAAATAAAATGAATTTTATTAATTATAGAATTTTAGCATTTTTCTTAGCGTATATAGCATTGGATTTATTTGTAAAAAATCAATTAAATTGTATTCAATTGTTTTCTTCATTAGTTATTGGAGATATTTTAAGCGGATTATTTTTAGGTGCAGTTATATCAGGAATAATAATGTATGGTTCAACTTTAAAAAGTTATTTGTATATAAATGAAATAAATACTAACAAAGAAGCTTGTTCAAGACCGTCTAAACAACAATTTAAATGTCGCGTTTTTAAAGATGGAACTTTAATTGGAAACATGTAATATTATATTTTAGACTACTAAATATTTTCAATAAAAAAAGATATTAGACCAAGTGGTCTTCGCTTTTTGTTTAATTAATTTACAAACTCAAAAGTAACTTTACTATATTTCACAATAGAACTATATTCTACTTCTAAATTCACTCTACATTTTTCGGTATATTTTCTAATTGTTGCGGCACCTTTTATATGAGTAAGAAGATTACAATCATTCAACCCATATAGGTGTGAATAATGAACTTCTACATCAGCAATCCAGTCTACCCCACTTCCAGTCCATCCAAGTTCTTCATTAGTGCGCGAAATGTTAATAAGAGGTCCAAGTTCGCGTCCGTTATGTGACTGATATATTGCGACAGCAAGTAGTTTACCTTGACTCTTGCTTTTTACAAACCACAACCTATCTCCTTGTTTAACATTTTTTAGGAAACATTTATTTGCAGAAACTGTCGAAGAAATCCCCCAAATTCTGTATTTGGAAGACATTTTAAAGTTTTCTCCATTACCAACTCTCAATATCCAATCAGTAGTTATTTTTTTATTTTTTTTAACAACCATAATTTCTTCTTCGTAAACAGTGTTAATTGAATTAAATTCACTCATTTTAAGTATTACATAGTTACAATTTTGTAATAAGTATTTAATTCAATTTTTTTTATAATGTATTAAATATTACATAACTAAAAATTTATTTAAATGTCAGTGTATTAAATACTTATTAATATTTCTTACAATAATTGGTTAGTCATATATTAAGTTACTTTGGATTAATTTTATCTATCAAAATTGTTAATATTTTTCATCATCCAAGTTTTTAAAGAAGCAATCATCATATTTCTATGAAATGATTCATTAATTAAACTCATATTTCCTCGGGTATTAAAATTTTTATAAAATATATTATATGTTTCAATA
>Ga0209443_1000645_pt1 | contig 23280 bp, 19 predicted proteins | sample LauGreBMM110DCMD_2_FD_187571 | JGI IMG/M metagenome (GOLD analysis project Ga0209443, IMG submission 187571) | Freshwater lake microbial communities from Lake Michigan, USA - Su13.BD.MM110.DCMD (SPAdes) (version 2) | ecosystem: Environmental > Aquatic > Freshwater > Lake | place: Lake Michigan... | reverse complement strand
CCCGCCACTCCGGGCGCGCCGGGAAAGCACCCTTTGGTGGGCGCGCTGCCGGTGCCGAAACTCGGCGGCCAGGTCGGCCGTGCCACCCGGATCCACCCGCATGGTTCCGGCTGAGCAGGACAGCGCGAGGCGAGCAAATCACTTGCATAGCCGATGAGCCGGACATCCGCGTAGATCGCCGACATGCCGGTGCCCGGCGTCGGTTGTGGCCGGGCGTGCGACGAGGCCGCACGCCAAGACACGGACGGGGCCCGGTTTGACAGACCGGGCGCGTTTTGCATTAATCGGCTCGCAGCCGAAGGCCGGCCCTTCCAAAGGCCGGACACGGGGGAACCGATCTCCGCAGCGCAGCCAGCGCGGCGGACGGGGCGCACGGCACCGGGCAACCGGGGCCAAGGTCACTTCCAGGACCAAGCCCGACAGCTAACCTCGTAGGCCGATTGGGAGGGCAGTCCTACCGCCGGACGCGGACGGACAACGCCCTGTTCTGAACACAGCGCGTCCGACCGTGTCATCATGAAAGTCTATTCGCATACCCAACGGGCGGGCCGTTGGCTCCTCATCCCGGTGATCATCGCGTCGGGACTGGTCGCCGGGTGCGCGCTATCGCGGGTCTGGCAATTCGCTCTGGGCGTGCCGGTCCTCGCGCTCTTGGGCTGGCTCATCAACTCGCTCACCGTGGAGGTCACGGCCGTTGAGCTCCGGTGGCGCTCCGGACTTGGGCTGATCGGTCGGAAGCTGCCCTTGAAGGATGTCGTGGCGGCCGAGGCCGTGACCATTTCGTGGGCCGACGGCTGGGGGATCCACCACACCCGCTTCGGTTGGCTCCACAACATCGCCGGGTTCCAGGCCGTCGCTCTGCGACTAAGCAACGGCCGGCGGTTCGCGGTCGGCACCGACGAACCGGGACCGCTCTTGGCCGCGCTCCAGCGTCACGCTTCCATTTCCCATGCAAACTGAGATCAACCGGTCCCGCTTGGCCGGGCTGACCCTCGCCGCTCTCGGCGTCGTCTACGGCGACATCGGCACGAGCCCGCTCTACGCGATGCGCGAGTGCTTCAACCCCGAGCACGGCGTGCTGCCGACCCCGGAGAACGTCCTCGGCGTGCTCTCGTTGCTGCTGTGGTCGCTCATCCTGATCGTCACGGTGATGTACCTGGTGTTCGTCCTCCGGGCGGACAACAAGGGCGAAGGCGGCATCTTGGCGCTCATGGCGCTGGCCTTCCCTGAGCGGCGTTCCGACGCGCCCCGGACACGCCTCACCGCGGTGATGCTCGGGCTCGGGCTCTTCGGCGCGGCGCTGCTCTACGGCGACGGGATGATCACCCCCGCGGTGACCGTGCTCGGCGCCATGGAAGGTCTCGATGTGGCCACACCGAAACTGGCGCCCTACATCGTGCCGTTGTCGGTGGCCATCCTGGTCGGGCTGTTCGCCTGCCAGAGCGCTGGAACGGGCACGATCGGGAAAGTTTTCGGACCGGTCATGGTCGTGTGGTTCCTCGTGATCTCCGTGCTCGGGATCGGCGGGATCATCCAGGAGCCGCGCGTCTTCGGAGCCCTCAACCCGATGCACGCGGTCCGGTTCTTCGCGGACAACGGATGGGTCGGGTTCGTCGTGCTCGGCTCGGTGTTCCTCGTGGTGACCGGCGGCGAAGCGTTGTACGCCGACATGGGGCACTTCGGGCGGAAACCCATCCGCATCGCGTGGTTCGGACTGGTCCTGCCGTCGCTGGTGCTGAACTACCTCGGCCAAGGCGCGCTGCTGATCGACCATCCCGAGGCGGCGGTGAACCCCTTCTACAAGCTGGCGCCGACCTGGGCGCTGTACCCCCTGGTCGGGCTCGCGGCGGCGGCGGCGGTCATCGCGTCGCAGGCTTTGATCAGCGGCGCCTTCTCGCTGACGATGCAGGCGGTGCAGCTCGGCTACCTGCCGCGCATCGCCATCGAACACACGAGCGCGCATGAGCGCGGGCAGATCTACATCCCCAAGGTGAACTGGGCGCTCATGGTCGCGTGCGTCGCCCTCGTGGTCGGCTTCCGCACGTCGTCCGCGCTCGCCGCGGCCTACGGGATCGCGGTGACGCTCACCATGCTGGTGACGACGCTGCTCTTCCACTTCGTGGCGCGGCGGCTCTGGGGATGGAGCTTCTGGCAGGCCTCGGCGGTCAGCGGCATCGCCTTCGTGATCGAGCTGGCGTTCTTCGGGGCGAACGCGCTGAAGATCCTCCACGGCGGCTGGTTCCCCCTCGTCGTGGGCGCGGTGCTGTTCACGCTCATGTCGACGTGGAAGACGGGTCGCCAGCTGCTCTGGAAGCGCATCCGGGAGAGCGCGCTGCCGGTCGACCAGTTCCTCGCCAGCGTCGAACGCCGCGAACCGCTGCGCGTCAAGGGCACCGCGGTCTACCTCGCCGGCAACTCGGACGGCGTGCCGCTGGCGCTGCTGCACAACCTGAAACACAACAAGGTGCTCCACGAGCGCGTCGTCTTCCTGACCATCGTGGTCGACGACTCGCCGCAGGTCGCCGAGTGCGAGCGCCTCGGAGTGGAGGAACTCGGCCACGGCGTCTGGCGGGTGAGATCGCGCTTCGGGTTCATGGAGGAGCCGGACGTGCCGGACGTGCTCCGCCGCTGCGGCGAGCTCGGGCTGCGGTTCAAGGAGCACGAGACCACGTTTTTCCTCAGCCGCGAGACCATCATCCCGTCGAAGCGCAGCGGCATGGCGCTCTGGCGCGAACGGCTCTTCGCCATCATGTCCCGCAACGCGCAGAGCGCGACGGCGTTCTTCCGGCTCCCGGCGAGCCGGGTCGTCGAGCTCGGCATGCAGGTCGAGATCTGAGGAGGCCGGCCGAGGTCCTTCGATGTTCCGCCGATCGCTCACCGGGATCATCGTCGCCGCGCGCGGACGGGGCTTCCACGAGGTCACGACCCAGGTCGCCAGGTCGGTCGGCGACAGCGGCGTGACCACCGGGCGCTGCACGTTGTTCCTCCGGCACAGATCGGCGTCCCTGCTCATCCAGGAGAACGCGGACCGGGATGTGCGCGCCGATTCCGAGGACTTTTTCTCGAGGCTCGTCCCCGACGGCGACCCGCGCTTCGTCCCCACCGCGGAGGGCGACGACGCCATGGCCGCGCACATCCGCACATCGTTGACGTCTGTGAACTTGAGCATCCCGGTCGACGACGGCGCGCTCACGCTCGGGACCTGGCAGGGGATCCACGTCTGGGAACATCGGATCCGCCCGCATCGCGGTGCCTATCGCCGGCACGTGATCCGGTGGTGGCGGCCCGAGCGGAGCGGTGGACATCCGCCACCGGTGGGCAATCCTCGGGGCCGTGCGACCCATCTATCTCGACCACAACGCCACCACCCCGCTGGACCCAGTCGTCCGCGGGGCGATGGAGCCGTTCCTCGCGGAGGTATGGGGCAATCCGTCGAGCATCCATTCGGTCGGCCGCGCAGCCCGGGCCGCGCTCGACGACGCGCGGTACCGGCTCTCGGCGCTGTGGCGCTGCCGACCGAGCGAGGTGGTGTTCACCGGCGGCGGGACCGAGGCGGACAATCTCGCGGTGTTCGGCACCGCTCGTCTGCTCAAGGCCAAGGGACGTCACCTCGTCACGTCGTCGGTCGAGCACCACGCTGTCCTGCACGCGTTCCGGCATCTGGCCGAGCACGAGGGCTTCGACGTGACGTATCTGCCGGTGGACGCCTTCGGACGCGTGGGCGTCGAGGATGTCGCGGCCGCGTTGCGCAAGGACACGACGCTGGTGTCCGTGATGGCGGCGAACAACGAGGTCGGCACGATCCAGCCGGTCGCCGGCATCGGTGCGCTCTGCCGCGAGCGCGGAGTCCGGTTCCACACCGACGCGGTGCAGGTTTTCGGCAAGCTGCCCTTCCGCGACATCCACCAGTTCGAGGCCGACCTCGTGTCGGTATGCGCGCACAAGTTCTGCGGACCGAAAGGGGCGGGAGCGCTGTTCATCCGGTCTCCGCTGCAGCCGCTGCCGACCCAGGTCGGTGGCGGCCACGAGAACGAACGCCGCGCCGGCACCGAGAACCTCGCGGCGATCGTGGGCCTGGTGGAAGCATCGGAACGGTTCGTGCCGTCACCGGTGTTCGCCGAGGCCGCGTTGCGGCCCCTCGCGGCCCGGCTCGCCGCCGCTGCCGCCGCGGTGCCCGGGGTCACGTTGCGAGGCCATCCGGAGGCGCGATTGGCGAACACGGTCGCCTTCACGGTCGAAGGCGCGGACAGCATCGCGCTGATGGCCGCGCTCGATCTCGAAGGCATCTGCGCTTCGAGCGGCTCCGCCTGCTCCGCCGGCTCCTTGGAGCCGAGCCATGTGTTGAAGGCCATGGGCGTGCCGCCCGCGGAAGCAAACGCGCTCGTCCGCTTCTCGCTCGGCCGGGAGAACACCGCGGAGGAGGTCGGACACGTTGCGGAGGTATTGCCTCGGATCATCCATCGGCTGCGCGGACGCTGACGCCGGGCACCGATCGACGGGATGCACCGTCGACACGGAAAAGCCCGCTTCGCAGCGGGCTTTGTCGTCGGGACCCCGATCAAGGTCCCGTGGTCCACGGAACGGCTCAGGCCCGCTCCATGTATTTGCCGGTCCGGGTGTCGACCTTGATCTTCTCGCCGGTCTTGATGAACAGCGGGACGAGCACGGGGACACCGGTCTCGAGCGTGGCCGTTTTCTGGACGTTGTTGGCGGAATCGCCCCGGATGCCTTCCGGCGCGTCTTTGATGGTCAGGATGACGCTGGGCGGGATCTCCACTTGGACGGCCTTTTCCTCGACGAAGGTCATGGTGACCATGGCGTTCTCGATGAGGTAGTTCTTGGCGTCGCCGACCAGTTCGGGCGTGACGGTGACCTCCTCGAAGCTCTCCGGGTTCACGAAGACGAAGTCCTCGCCGGATTTGTAGCTGAACTCCATCTTGTAGGTCATCAGCGGCACGGTCTCGACCTTCTCGGTGGAGCTGAACCGCACGTCCATCGACTTGCCGGTGCGGATGCTGCGGAGGATGGCTTGCACGAAGGCGCGCAGGTTGCCCGGGGTACGATGGGTCACCTCGAGCACGACGCAGACGTCGTTGTTGTAGGTGATCGCCGTGCCCTTGCGGAGGTCGTTCGCGTTGACTGCCATAAGCCTAGAAAATTGGTGTATCTGCCCGGATTTCCGGTGGAAAGAGACATGCAATTTAATCGAAGAGAAGTGGCTGGCAAGCCCCCATTTCCCGATGCCCCGATGCGCCCTTGCCAGGATCGGTCCAATCAGCAGGGTCGCCAAAAGCCTCTATGTTTCCATCGCCCCTATGAGATCTCCCACCCCTCCGCGCATCGCTTGCACCACGCCCGTGCCGACCGTCGTTTCCGGATCCATCCGCTCCGCCGGCCGCGCCATGGGCATCCTCTCGTTCGCGCTCTGGGCATCTCTCCAGGCGGCGGACCCGGCCCCGGCGACGCCCGCCCCGGCTGCCCCTGCCCCTGCAGTCGAGGCGTCCGCCAAGAGCCCGGGCTGGACGGCCACCCTTTCTCCGGCGGACGCCCGCCTCATCAGCCAACCGCGTCCTTTGGACGGCGGCGTCGGTCTGATCAGCCGCCTGCGCCCCAAACGCTATCTGCTGCACACCGGGCAGCTCTTCGGTGACGGCCGCGTCGTTCTCGATGCCGACCCCATCACGACCGTCGGCTTGATCGCCCAAGAAACGGTCCCCGCGGTCCCCGAAGCCGTCTATCCGCCGGTCGACGACGCCAAGGACTTCTGGCTGCTGGACTACACCCGGCTTGTCCCCGTCCTGGTCCGCGCGGTGCAGGAACAGCAGACGGACCTCCAATCAAAGGCGAACCGCATCCAATCTTTGGAGAACCAACTTGGCAGCCTGGAGGCCGAACTCGCCAAACTGAAAGTGATCACCCGGGTCATCGATGATTCCGCCCGCGCGGCCGTGGCCGGTCTGCGGAGCGAGATCAGCAGTCTCGCCAGCAAGGTCGCCTCCTTGGATAGCAATAAGAGTTGTTCGTGCAGCAAGTGATCCCGGCTCGGCCGGGACCTGGACCGAGGTGTCGTCGTCGCACGGTCGCACCGATATCGTGCGCTCCTTGCTCTGTGGCGTCCTCATCCGCCATCCCCGCACGAAGGCGATGGTTTGAACGACAAGTCCCGGCTGGCGTCTCAGTCCGCACATTGCATATTCGCTCCGCATGAGACTCCGGCTGTTTTCTCTGTTCTTTTTGGTCGCCTCGCTGCTCAAGGCCGCCGAGGCGCCATCGTCCCGGCCCGTCGCTCCCGGCAAACCGGCGGTCTCGGCCGACGCATCGGGGGCCGATGTCTTCGCGATCGCCGCGAAGTACACCAACCCGCTCAAGCTCGAGCCCGGCGCCGATGACAGCCGCATCGCCAAGACGGTCGCCCGCTTCCTGCAGAGCATGCATTACACCCGGCACAAGTTCGACCGGGAAGTCGGCGAGAAGATGTTCGACCGCTACATCGACGCGCTCGATCCCCAGAAGCTGTATTTCCTCCAGGCCGACATCGACGAGTTCGCGCCGGTCCGCGCCACCTTGGACGACCTGACCTTCCGCCAAGGCGACACGTCCGCGGCCTACGACATCTTCAACCGCTTCCTCACCCGCTTCGACCAATCGTACGCGCTCGTCATCGACCAGTTGAAGACCGGCAAGTTCTCGTTCAACGCCGCCGAGGAGACGTATCTGGTCAATCGCAAGGACGCCTCCCGGGCCAAGGACCTCCAGCAGGCGCAGAAGCTCTGGCAGGACCGCCTGCGGTTCGAGTACCTGTCCGAGAAGCTGAACGAAGGCGACACCAAGCCTCTCAGCGAACTGTTCCGGACGAACCTCCTGGCCGGGACCTTCGACCGCCTCACCACGTCGCTCACCAACAAGTTCAGCCCGGAGAAGGCCGCAGATCTCGCGCAGTTCGCTAAAGCCCGTTTCGCGGCGGCCAAAGGCAAGCCGGAGCAGCGCGCCAAGGCCGCGATGCCGCAGGTCGAGATCCGCCTCGCCGCGAACCAGCACGACGAGATCGTCAAGAAGCTGGCCCGCCGCTACCAGCGGACGCTGCGGAACCTGAAGCAGTTCGAGTCCGACGAGGTGCTCCAACTCTGGCTCGATTCGCTCGGGCACGCCTACGACCCGCACACCGATTACCTCGGTAAACGCGAGCTGGACCAGTTCTCGATGAGCATGAACCTGCGCCTCTTCGGCATCGGCGCCACGCTCCAGTCCGAGGACGGCTACACCGTGATCAAGGAGATCCGGCCCGGGACCCCCGCCGAAAAGAGCAAGCAGATCAAGGTCGGCGACAAGGTCGTCGCCGTCGCGCAGGGCAAGGGCGAATTCGTGGACGTGATCGACGAGAAACTCACCAAGGTCGTCGGCCAGATCCGCGGCGAGAAGGGCAGCGAGGTCCGCCTTTCGATCATCCCGACCGGCGCCGATTCTTCCGTCCGCAAGGTCGTCTCGATCATCCGCGACGAGATCAAGCTCGAGGATTCCGAGGCCAAAGGGAAGCTGGTCGAGCTGCCCGCCGGCAACGGCAAGACCAAGCGCGTCGGTGTGATCGATCTGCCCAGCTTCTACGCCAACTTCTCCATCGGCGGCCAACGCGGATCGGGCAAGACGACCACCGGCGACGTCGCGAAGCTGCTCAAGAAACTCACCGCCGAGGGCGCCGAGGGCATCGTCCTCGACCTGCGCCGCAACGGCGGCGGCTCGCTCGAGGAGGCCATCAACCTCGCCGGCCTCTTTATCAAGTCGGGCCCGGTCGTCCAGATCCGCAACTACGACGGCAGCATCCAGGTCGACGAGGACCGCGATGACAACATCGCCTACGACGGACCGCTGGTGGTGCTCACCAGCCGCTTCAGCGCGAGCGCCAGCGAGATCGTGGCCGCGGCGCTGCAGGACTACGGCCGCGCCGTCCTGGTCGGAGATTCATCGACCCACGGCAAGGGCACCGTCCAGACCGTCCAGGAGTTGAACCAATACCTGAAAGGGGCCCAGAACCCCGGTGCCGTGAAGGTCACCATCCGCAAGTTCTACCGCGCCAGCGGCGGCAGCACGCAGCTCAAGGGCGTGACCCCCGACATCGCCTTGCCCGGCATCAACAGCCACGCCGAGGTCGGCGAGACGTCGCTCGAGAACGCGCTCGCTTGGGACGTCATCCCGGGCGCCAAGTTCGACAAACTCGACCGCGTGCAACCGCTGCTCGGCGAGCTCACCAAGCGTTCCACCGCCCGCATGGCCAAGGACAAGGACTTCGAGTACGTCCGCGAGGACGTCGACCGGTACCGCAAGATGATCGCCGACAAGACGGTCTCGCTCAGCGAGCAGAAGCGGCTTGCCGAGAAGGCCGCCGACAAGGCCCGGGTCGAGAGCCGGAAGAAAGAGCTCGCCGACCGCCACGAGGTCCAACCGACCGCTTACGAGATCACCCTCAAGGTCGCCGACCAACCCGGCCTCCCCGCGCCGATGACCAACAAAGTCGTCATCGCCGTCAGCAAGGCCGACGAGCGCAAGCTCAAGGCCGACAAGGCGACGAAGACTCCGGCGGCGGCCAGCACCGAAGTCGCCGCTGCAACCGAGGACGCCCCATCCCCCGCACCGGCGAAGACCGATATCGACGGCGAGGAAGTCGCCCCCGAAGAGAGCGGTGTCGCGTCCGACGTGCCGCTCAAAGAGGCCCAGCACATCCTGCTCGACCTCATCCAGCTCACCCCGCGGAAAGCCGGCATGGCCGCGACGAAGGCTCTCTGACCAGGAGCAGCGGACGGGGCGCGGTCGCTTCCCGACCCGCGCCCCGATGGTTCCACCTTCGACCGGATCGGATGCCCGAGGTGAGCATGCCCGCCCGAAGTCCGATTTTTCTCGCCGGGGTCCTCGCGGCCGCCCTCGGCCACGCACAGGCCGCGACGAACAGCCCGCCGTCCGGATGGGTCCGGATCGACGCGCGCAAGTTCGAGTTCTCAGTCCCGCCCGATGTGAAGTCCGTCCCCGTCCAAGGGATTGATTCCTTGGTCGGGGAGTACAAGGGCACCAACATTTCCCTGGCCTTCGATCACGGTATTTTTTCCAGTTCATTGAAACACACTGGTTCGCCCGATTTCGTCTCCAGCGCCGAGCGGATCGACGGTATGACCGCGAGGGTCGTTTCATTCCACAACCCCGGCAGTGGACATCCATTCGATCATGCGATAAGCGTCCACTTTGCCGAGGTGGGCGGGAAGGAGAAGACCTGGGCAGGGACGAACAAGCTGAGGCTGACGGTCTTTGCCACCTGCAAGTCGACCAACGACTATGAGACAGTCAGGACCATCTTTAGGACCATCCATTTCAGATGAGTCCGTCAGCCCGGCGCTCCGCTTCGCTCACCGGTGTCTCGGGTCACCCTACACGCGTCCCGGTTTCCGCCGTAGCCGAGTTTGGGCCGACGGCATCCGAATCCGACATCCGATCCGCATGAGACAATCTCTTGGACTCGTATCCTTGGTCGTCCAGGACTACGACGAGGCCTTGGCCTTCTTCGTGGGCAAGCTCGGCTTCGAGGTGGTGGAGGATTCGTTCATCCCGGAACAATCGAAGCGTTGGGTGGTCATCTCGCCGACCGGGGCGGGCGAATCGCAGTTGCTGCTGGCTCGGGCGTCCACCAAAGACCAACAATCGCGCATCGGTGACCAGACCGGCGGACGCGTCTTCCTGTTCCTTCACACCGATGACTTCCACCGTGATCACAAGACGTACCGGGCCCAAGGTGTTGTTTTTGTGCGCGGCCCAAAAGAGGAGCCCTACGGAACCGTCGCTGTGTTCAAAGACCTTTACGGCAACCTTTGGGATCTGCTGCAACGACGTGAGCCGACCGAAAGGCCGCAATGAATGCGCCTGACCAAGCGCCGCTGACACCCCTGGCTCAGATCAGGACTTCTTTGATCGGCTGATCACCCCGCCTTGCCCGGCGAGCCACCGGTCGAGCGGGAGACAGGCCACCTCGCACCTCACCGCCTCTTCCAGACGTAGCGGAACATGAGGACGCGGAGCGCGGCGGTGAGAGGGATGGCGAGGATGCCGCCGAGGATGCCGCCGAGGAGTGTCGTGCCGATCATCAGCGCGATGATGATGGTCATGGGATGCAGGCCGACTCGGTCGCCGATGATCTTGGGCTGGATCACCAAGCCTTCGAGCGTCTGCACGACGCCGAACACCGCCATCACGAGCAGCAGGTGCCCGAGGTCGCCGAACTGGACGAAGGAGATGGCCAGCGCCGCGGCGCAGGTGGTGATGGCGCCGAGGAACGGGACCATCGTCAGGAACGTGGCCATCAGGCCGAGCAACAACGCGTAGGGCAGGCCGATGGCAAAGAACCCGATCGTGTAGAGCACGCCGTCGGTCATGGCCACGAGCACCTGGCCGCGGAAGAACACGATGAGGCAGTCGTTGATGTTGCTCAGCACGAAGACGAGCTCGTCCTTGAACCGGGAATTCTGCACCGGAAGGTAATCGGTCCATTGCCGGGCGATGCCCTGTTTCTCCGACAACAGGTAGAAGGTGTAGACCGGGATGAGGGCCAATCCGGCGACCACGCCGAACCACGAGGCCGCCTTGCTCACCTGGCCGTACAGCCATTCGCCGACGGCCGGCAGAACGGCGGACAGCCAGCCGCCCGCGGATTTGAGCGTCCGCGGCTCGAATGCCTTGGCCCACCACGGAGCGGCAGGGTCGACGGGCCCCGGAGGGAGATCAGGCCTGATCTCGGCCCCGGTCGTGGCCGTGGTCTCGGGCGCCGGTTCCGCCACGGCGTTCGTCCGGACCGGAAGGGGGTCGAGCTGGGCTTGCCAGTTCAGCGGGAGGAACCGGACCAGCGGCGCGGGCGGATGGTCGATCCAGTGCTCGACCCGTTTCTGGGCTTTCTCCACGTAGCCGGGAGCTCGCCCGGCGAGCTCCCGCGATTCGATGACGACGCGCGGGATGATGGTGCCGAGCACGCCCACGATCAGCGCGAATCCGAGCGCGAAGACGCTGGCGATGGCCCTGCCCCGCGAAAATCCGCGAGCCACGAGGACATCCACGACCGGGTCGATCAAGTAAGCCAGCACGCCCGCGACCGCGATCGGCCAGAGGACGGGTGATAGCAGCGAAAGGAAGAAGCCCAAGCCCCACAAGACCACGCCGATGAGCGCGAGCGTCAACGCGACCGCGAAGGCCGTCACCGCGAACCAGATGAGGTGCGCCTGCTTCTGCGTCGGGCCGGGGAAGTCCATATCAGGATTGGCCGAGTTTCTTCGCCTTCTCCGCCGCGGCGCGGACGGCGCTCATCAGGCCGGCGCGGACGCCGGCCTTCTCCAATTCGTGGACCGCTTCGATGGTGGTACCGCCAGGGCTGCACACGGCGTCCTTGAGCGCGCCTGGATGCATGCCGGTCTCGAGGACCATCTTCGCCGCACCGAGCAGCGTCTGCGCGGCCAGCTTCTGCGCGATGTCGCGAGGAAGGCCTGCGGCCACCCCGCCGTCGGCGAGCGCCTCGATCATCAGGAAGGCGTAGGCAGGACCGCTGCCACTCAGGCCGGTGACAGCATCGAGCAGCTTCTCCTTCACTTCGAGCGCGATGCCGACGCTGCCAAGCAACCTATGCGCGAGAACGGCATCGGCCTGGGTCGCATGGGTGCCGAGCGAATAGGCGCTGGCGCTGGCGCCGACGAGGGCGGGGGTGTTGGGCATCACGCGGATGACGCGGTTGCCCGGGGCGGCCGCTTCGAGCTTTGCCAGCGGGACGCCGGCCGCGATGGAGACGAGCAGGTGGCGGCTCGGGTCGAGCCCGCCGCGCAGTCCGGTCAAGAGGTCGCAGACCTGGTCCGGCTTCACCGCGAGGAAGATCACATCCGCTCCGGCGACGACGTCCGGGCTCGAGCGGCCGGCCTTCGCGCCGGTCTCCTTGGCGAAGCTATCGAGAGCGGCCGGCACGACATCGCTGGCAAAAAGCTGCTCGGGCGTCGCGAGGCCGGCCTGGAGGAAACCTTTTGCCAGCGCGGTGGCCATCTTGCCCGCGCCGAGGAAACCGATGGATGACGATGACATCGCTGGGATTTGTAGCAGCCGGCCCGCGGCGCGGCGACCGGGATTTTCTTCGGTCCGGCCCCACCCGATGCATCCGGATGCTCATCGCTCGGAAAACCGGCCTCGGTCGCATCGGCAGGATGCGCCACGGCGAACATCGAATTGATTCGGAGTTAGGGCTTGCTGCCGCCGGATATGTCGTCTAAATTAATTTTTCACTCGACCGCGGGGTGGAGCAGCCCGGTAGCTCGTCAGGCTCATAACCTGAAGGCCGTAGGTTCAAATCCTACCCCCGCAACCAATTTGATCCGGCCGGTCTCTTCACGGAGACCGGCCGTTTCCTTTGGCCACGCGGGCTTTGCCGCGATCTCCAAGCACCTCCGCCGCTCTTTTCCTCGACGGGGCACCGGGCTCTCCGCTTCTTTGAAGCACATGGAACCGCCCCGCCGCATGCCTTCACCTCGTCGTGCACTGGTAGCGACCGCATATCGGACCGCCCGCGAACGCTACGGCCTCGCGGGCGTGGACACGGAGTCGGCGTTGGCGAAGCTCGCTGCCTTCCGCATCTCGCTCCAGTGCTGGCAAGGTGACGATGTCGGCGGGTTCGAGGGATCGGGGTCGGCCTTGGGCGGAGGATTGGCGGTCACCGGCGATCGACAGGGCAAGGCTCGGACAGCAACTGAACTGCGTGCCGATCTCGAGAAGGCGCTCTCGCTCATCCCCGGGAAGCATCGCGTGAACCTGCACGCGATGTACGGCGAGTTCAGCGGACACCGCGTGGACCGCGACGCGATCGAGGCGGCCCACTTCCGCGACTGGATCGCCTGGGCCAAGACGAACGGGCTGGGGCTCGATTTCAACCCGACCTGCTTCGCCCATCCAAAGGCCGCCGACGGCTTCACCCTCTCCCACACGGATCCCGGGATCCGTGGTTTCTGGATCGAGCATTGTCGACGGTCCCGCGCGATCGGCGCAGCGATGGGCAAGGCCTTGGGCTCGCCCTGCGTGACGAACGTCTGGATCCCGGACGGGTTCAAGGACACGCCGGCCGATCGCCAAGCGCCGCGCGAACGCCTCGTCGCCGCGCTGGACGAGGTCTTCAAGGCTCCGCTGCCGCCGAAGCACCATCTCGACGCGGTCGAACCAAAACTCTTCGGCATCGGCGCGGAGAGCTGCACGGTCGGGTCCCACGAGTTCTATCTCGGTTACGCCATCACACGGCGCAAGCTGCTCTGCCTGGACTCCGGGCATTTCCATCCGACCGAGGACGTCGCCGACAAGATCTCGAGCGTCCTGCTGCACGTGCCGGCGATCCTGCTCCACGTCAGCCGCGGCGTCCGGTGGGACAGCGACCATGTCGTGACCTTCACCGATGCGCTCCAATCGATCGCCCGCGAGGTCGTCGCCGGCGGCAAGGCGGACCGGATCCATCTGGGCCTCGATTATTTCGACGCGAGCATCGATCGCATCGCGGCCTGGGTCATCGGCGCGCGGAACCTGCAGCGCGCCTTGCTCCTCGCGTTGCTCGAACCGCCCTCCATCCGCGCCGCCGAGATCTCGGGCGACAGGACGGCGCGGCTCGCGCTCCAGGAGGAATCACGCTTCCTGCCGATCGGCGCGGTTTGGGACCGGTTCTGCGAGACCGAAGGCGTGCCGGTCGGTGAGGATTGGCTCGCCGAGGTGGACCGGCATCAGAAAGCGGTGCTGGCCCACCGGAGATGATGTGCGGTCCGGCCGCGGGATCAAAACCGCGGCGCGACCAAGAGTTCCCAGACCGACCCGATCGCTCCGCAGGCGACGATGCAAGGGATGGGCCGGATCTTGCCCGAGGTCATCGCGGCGAACGCGGCGACGATGAGGGCGCAAGCGAACGGGTCGATGCCGGTGCCGCCGGGACTCGCGACATGGAACGCAAGCTGACCGGCGAGCGTCGCGATCACGCCCACCACCGCGGCGGTCACCGCGTCGAGCGCCGCGGTGAGGTCGGTACGGTGACGGAGACGCTCGATGAACGGTGCGCCGGTGAAGATCCAGAGGAAGCTCGGCGCGAAGGTCGCCCAGGTCGTGGCCGCGGATCCAAGCGTCGCCGATAACAACGGCGAGAGGGCTCCGGGCTTGTGCCATCCGCCGAGGAACCCGACCCATTGCAGCACGATCACCAGCGGCCCCGGGGTCGTCTCGCCCAACGCCAGCCCATCGAGGAACTGAGCCTGCGTGAGCCATCCAAAGTGGCCGACCGCCTGTGCCTGGACGTGGGGCAACACGGCGTACGCACCTCCAAAGGTGACCATCGATGCCGCGCTGAAAAACACTCCTTGTCGCGCGACCGTGTGATCCCAGCCGAGCACCGCACCAAGCGCGATCAGCGGGATCCACCAGATGGCGAGCCAGATCACGGCGGTCCCGATGGCGATGGCCAAGGGTCCGCGACCGGCGGCGGTCGGGATCGTGTCGGTCTTCGGCGGGACTCCGCTCCGGTCCGGTTGCCGGGCGAAAGCCCAACCGATGATCCCGGCGCCGAGCACGACCAACGGGAACGGGACCTTCGCCACCGCGACCAGCAGCACCGCCACGACCGCCAGACCCCAGCGCAGCCGGCCCCTCAGCGACCGCTTCCCGATGCGCAGCATGGCCGAGGCGACGAGCGCGACGACCGCCGGCTTCAGTCCGTAGAAGATCGCCGCCACCCCGGCGATCTGGCCGTAGGTGACATAGATCCAGCTGAGGATCCATAAGAGCACCGCGGCGGGCAGGAAGAAGAGCGTCCCCGCGACGACACCGCCTCTCCAACCGTGGAAAAGCCATCCGAGATAGGTCGCCAACTGCTGCGCCTCCGGGCCGGGCAGCAACATGCAATAGTTCAACGCGTGCTGGAACCGCTCTTCGTCGACCCAGCGCCGTCTCTCCACGAGTTCTTCGTGCAAGACGGCGATCTGCCCCGCCGGACCGCCGAACGAGATGAACCCGAGTTTCAACCAGAAGCGCGCGGCCTCGGCGGACGACGGTCGGGGCAGGGGTGTCTCAGACACGCGGCGTCTTCCGGAGGGTATCGGTGTCCGCCTCGGCGGCCGACCGGGGCGGCGGCGCATTGAGCGACTTGTAGAGCCAAGTCTCCAACGGTCGCAGCGGTCGCAGCCACGAGTAGAACGGTGAATAGAGCAGCCGCAGCCGGACGAGCGAGAGCAGCATGTTCAGCGAGGTCTTCCCGTTGAAGACCACGTGCGAGCCGGATTGGTCGTTCCATTCGGTCGCGACCTCCTTCACCGAGAACCCCGCGCGCATCAGCGAATAGAGCAGGTTCACGTCGAAGGCGAGGTCGGCGAGGCGGAGCTTCGGATGCACCGTCTCCATCGCGCGCCGGGTCATCACCTTCGCGCCGCATTGCGTGTCCTTCAGGCCCATCCAAAAGAAGCACTCGACGAAGAGATGGAACAACCTGCTGGCGAACCGGCGCTTCTTCGGCTGGGCGTGCGCGACCTTGGCGCCAGGAACCCACCGGGAAGCCACGACACAATCCGCCTCGCCGGCCCCGATCCGGGTGACGAGGTCGAGGAATGCCGCGGGCGGGGTCGCTCCGTCGGCGTCGACATAGCCGATGAGGTCGGCGAGCGGCGCGAGCCTGAGACCCTCGATGAGCGCGCCGCCCTTGCCGATGCGTCCAGGAAACTCGAGATGCGAGATGCTCAGGTACTTCTGCTCGGCAGCGCGGACGACGCCGATGGTGTCGTCGCGGCAACCGTTCAGCACCACCACGATGCGGATCCGTCCGGGATAATGGTGGTAGAAATGCTCGGCGTAGCGCGCGAGCACGGGACCGATCCGCTTCTCCTCGTTGTAAGCGGGGACGAGCAGGACAAGGCTGGGGGCGGAGGTTGTCACGGACCGGGGCGATTGTCCCGCGTCCCCGGCGTTAAGTCCAACGTCCATCGGACCCCGCTTCGTCGCGCCGCTGGCCGGCGGCCGCAGGAAGGCAGAATCGGGCGTTTGGCCTTTGGACATCAGACCCGTGTCGGGGTAGGGTCCCCCTCCATGAACTGGAAACGCTTCGTCCTCGCGCTGCTGGCGGCGGCGGCTTTCGTGCTCCCGACACGCGCTGCCGGGACCGAGTTGTTGAACGGCGTCGCCGCCATCGTGAACGAGTCGGTGATCACGTTCGACGACGTCAACCTTTTCACGCGCCGTGCCATCAAAGGGCTGGAGAACCAGCTCTTGCCGCGGGGCAAGACGGCGGAGTTCGATCAGCGTCGACAGACGGTCATGCGCGACGGGTTGGAGCAGCTCATCGAGCGCGACCTGATCATCCACGAGTTCAAGACCGCGGGATACAACCTGCCCGAATCGATCATCGACGATGTCGTCAGCGCGCGGGTCAAAGAAGAATTCGGCGACCGCCTCACGCTCACGAAAACGCTCCACGAGCGCAACCAGACCTTCGAGAGCTTCCGCAAGGACGAACGCGACGCGTTCGTGGTCAGCCAGATGACCATCAAGAACATCAACCAGAACTTGGTCATCTCGCCCAAAAAAATCGAGCGGTTCTTCTCGGAGAACCAGGAGAAGTACCGGGTCGGCGACCGCGCCAAGGTCCGCATGATCCTGATCGACAAGAGCCGCCACGCCGTGGGCGAACCAAAGAAAATCGCCGACGAAGTCCTAGCGAAAGCCAAGGCCGGCGCCGATTTCGGGAAGCTCGCCGACGAGTCCTCGGACGACGCGCGCCGTTTCAAGGGCGGCCTCCGCGGCGACCAAGGCTGGGTCGAGAACAAGGACAGCGACCTGCGCAAAGAGCTCCGCGATTTCGCGTTCAATGCCAATATCGGCGACCTGAGCCCGGTCATCGAGACCGATGGCGCGATCTTCCTCCTGAAAGTCGAGGCCCGGGAGCAGGCGCGGGTCCGTCCGCTCACCGAAGTCCGGGACGATGTGGAGGCGACCCTGAAGGGCGTCGAACGCGAGCGCCTGCGGAAAAAATGGATCAACAAGCTCCGGGCGAAAGCGTTCGTCCGCTATTTCTGACGCAGGCCCGGAAGAACGGTTCCGGAGACAAAAAGGGCGCGGCCAGTGGCCGCGCCCCTTTTTGTTTTCGCCGACACGGACCCGCTCAGCCGGGGATCTCGTCCGCGCGGAAGAAGCGCTTCACCTCGAGTTCGGCGTTCTCCACGGAATCGGATGCATGAGCGATGTTCTCCATGCTGCCGGTACCGAAATCGCCGCGGAGCGTCCCCTTGGGCGCTTTGCGGGAATCGGTGGGTCCGAGCAGTTCGCGCACCTTGGCGACCGCGTTGTCGCCGGAGAGGATGACCGCGACGACCGGCTGCGACTGCATGAAAGCCACGATCTCCGGGAAGAACGGACGGTCCGCGAGATGCGAATAGTGCTCGGTGAGCAGCGCCGGCGTCAGGCGGAGCATCTTCGTGGCGGCGATGCTGAGGCCCGCCCGTTCAAACCGATCGAGCACCGTGCCGACGAGGTTGAGGGAGACACAGTCAGGTTTGCAGAGGATAAGCGTGCGTTCCATTTGGGCCTCAGAGCCTGACAGAAGACCGTGCGAGGTAAAGCCTCAGTTCCCCGACGAAAGGCCTCGCAACAGGACGTGCAAAGTGAAAAGTCCGATCATCGCGAGGCAGCACGCGAGCTTTCCGAGCGTTCCGGCGAACACCCCGAGAGTCGCCCCGATGCCCGCCTTTCCGGCCTCCCGCCATTCACGTCCCCCCAGCATCTCGGCGGCCGCCGCCCCGATCAATGGCCCGAGCAGAAGTCCGACCGGAGCAAAGAACAGCCCGAGCATCGCGCCGACGCCGGCCCCGACCATCCCGCGCCAAGTCGCCCCGAGCTTCTTCGCTCCGTAGGTCGTCGCCAGGAAATCCAACAGAAGGGATACGCTAGCCATCAGACCGAGCGCGACCAAGACCCAGCCCGCGGCACCTTGGTCGCCGAAGTAGAGACGGTGAGCGATGGCGGCAACGAACACCAATGGCGTTCCCGGTACCCCCGGCAAAACGGCTCCAGCCAACCCGACCAGCATGGCGAGCAGCGTCAGGACAAATCCGATGATCTCGGTAGCGGACATCGGCTGCAGTCTAGGCCCCCGATTCCCGTCGGCAACCGGGACGTCTCCGGGCGATTTCCCAGGCTTGCATCCCACCCAAACTACGCACACGTATCAAAAAAACGCTCTAGGATTCAATCTGGCGTGCTTTGATTTTCGGGGAAGGTGTTTACACCCTCTTTTCAGTTCTCCCCGAATTCCGACCGACTCTGAGAGGTCGGGCAGACGTTCCTCGAACTCAAAAGTAACGCATCATGTTCTTATGCAGCATGCTGTATCGTTTTTTGGACGAGGCGTCCAAGCATCGGATGCTAAGAAAAATCAAGCCGGATGATTGTAGGCAAGGTCGCTATCGGGATTGATGCCCCAACGGCGGCCGACGGATTCAAGATCCGGGGTGATGCCCCATTGGTCGGCAACCGATGCGGCGGTATGCCCCCGACTTGCTCCCTTGAGGTGCATGCATCCTTTGTTGTCACCGACCTGGGCGAACAGACCGAGCTCCTCCGCACTAAAGGTCACCTCGGGCAATGCGGCCAATTCATCCACCTTCGCGAGGATGGTCTTGGCTTCATCGCCGACCTCTTGGATGAGCGTCGGCACGACACTCCGGACCGCGGGCTGGCTGAGGTTCCAAGCACAGGCAAGCTGGAGGGAAGTCAGGCCGTGTCTCTTGGCGATAGGCCGGAGCTGATCGAGCTTGGTGTTGCCGGATTCGACCCAGCCGGCCGGTCGGAACGAGCGGTGGTCGCTCTGGCCGAATTGATGCCCGGGGCGGACGTCGTCGTGGAAGATCCCGCCGTAGTCCACAACCCGCGTCAGCACCTTGATGTCGTGTTTGACCGCCGCGGGCAGAGCAAGACCACCCGGCCACGGTTCGAATGGATTGAGGATGACCATCGCCCAATCGATCAGTGCTCCGAAGCGCTCGAAGCAAAGGATCATGTCCAAGGTGAACCCGTTGGCTGGCCCAGGAGCGATTCCAAGTTGGTCCGTCAGACCGGCATCCACGAGCTTCTGCATCCCTTCCCAGACGCGGTCGTCGGTATAGCCTAAGGAATCCGGGTTATGGAGGAAGAGCAGGTCGAATTTGCTCATCCCGCAACGATCGAGGGATTTCTCGGTCGCCATACGGAGATAATCAGCGTAGTCCCCCGGGCTCCGGAGCTGCGGGTTGGTGAACCGAGGGAACCCTTTCGCGCCGTCCCTTTTGGCGTTGTAAAAATCGTGACCGACGGCTCCGACCAGCGAAAACGAATCCCGCGGCAATCCGGAGAGCGCTTTTCCCAGCAAAGTATCGGCTTCACCGTTTCCGTAGACATCGGCGGTCAAGAACGTGCGGACACCCTGTCGGTAGGCATGTTGGGCCAAACTGATCCACCGAGCGTCGTCCAACGGCTGACCGTAGTGCATGAAGCGGCCACCATTCCAGGTGCCGAAGGCGGTTCGCGTGACTTCCATAAGATGACCAAGCGACAGTAGCGGTGCGAGGCATCTACCGGCAACCGTGCAATTGCCCTCGCCCCTCTTGGGCCAGCCCGCTGCCGGCTGCTGAACGGCAACTTGTGGGCAACTTGGACGAGTTCAGGATTGAGCACGCGACAGGAAGGCCGAAGACTGTCTTGGCAATGGCTGCTTCTGGTCTGGGCAAAGGTTTGGCAAGTCTGCTGGCTGAACCAGCCGGCAAACCGTTGATTCGTCCGTCGCTCCGCGGGGTCGGTCTCGCGATGCGAAGCGAAACCATCAAGGATATCCCCTGGGTCGAACCGACGGAGAAATCCCCTGCAATTCCATTGGAAAGCGCCACCAAGGTCAACGGCTCCACCCCGCGGGTCGACAGGTGGCCCCTGTTCTTCGGGGGCGCGGATGTGGTCCTGATGACGCTGTCGTTTTGGGTTGCGGTCATCAGCCCGTTGGCCGGAAGCATCGCCGCGATGGTGGTCTCCGGCGTTCTCACGCTGATCGGGTCCGGCCTCGGATGCGCCGCACTCTTGCTTCGGCGCGGATGACATCAGCGTCCGGCCCCTCGTCGGAACTGCGGAATGTTCCACGTGGAACAAGGGTTGGCTTGCAGGCCCCGTTCGCCGCACGATGTGCCTCGCTCGTCAGCGGGTGAGGTATGTTTGTCTATCCGAAGTATTACGATGTCATCGTCGTGGGGGCCGGCCATGCCGGAGTCGAAGCCGCGCTCGCAGCGGCACGCATGGGTTGTCAGACGCTTTTGCTGACCATCAACCTCGATACCATCGGCCAGATGTCCTGCAATCCGGCCATCGGCGGATTGGCCAAGGGTCATCTCGCCCGGGAGATCGATGCGCTCGGCGGCGAGATGGGGAAGGCAACCGACATGTGCGGTCTGCAGTTCCGGATGCTGAACACCAAGAAAGGTCCAGCGGTCTGGGCGCCCCGGGCTCAATGCGACAAGAAGGCCTACCAATTCCGCCTCAAGTGGATCTGCGAACGGCAACCTAACCTCGACTGCAAACAAGGGCAGATTGTCCGTTTATCGCATCGGGATGGAGAGATCGTCGGGGTCGAAACCACCTTGGATGTCCAGTTCCTCAGCAAAACCGTCGTGATCACGACCGGAACCTTTCTCCGGGGCCTCATGCACGTCGGTGCCAACCAACAAGCTGGAGGCCGGGCAGGCGAAGCCGCGGCGACCGGCCTTTCGGCGTCCCTGATGGAATTAGGACTCGAATTGGGTCGGCTCAAGACCGGAACACCGCCGCGGTTGGTGAAACAGTCGATCGACTTCACCCGGTGCGAACCGCAACCCGGTGATGAACCGATTCCTTGGTTCACCTACTGGAAGGACGACTTGTGGGACGACACGATGTTCCACGTGGAACATTCCCGAGAGGCGTCCGGCAGCTATCCACCGGGTTCAATTTTGGCCCAAGCAGGCAAACAGTCGGATTGCTGGCTGACGCACACCACGCCGAAGACGCGGGAGTTGATTCTGGCGAATCTCCACAAATCGCCGATGTATTCCGGCGTCATCGAAGGGGTAGGCCCCCGGTACTGCCCGAGCATCGAGGACAAGTTCGTCCGTTTCGCCGAGAAGGAGCAGCACCAGATCTTCTTGGAACCCGAGGGCATCGCCACCGACGAGATCTACGTCAACGGCTTCTCCACCTGCCTCCCGTTCGAGGTCCAAGTCGAGATGGTCCGGAGCATCGTGGGATGCGAGCAAGCTGAGATCATGCGACCCGCCTACGCCGTCGAATACGATTTCAGCCATCCGACGCAGTTGTATCCGAGCTTGGAGACGAAAGTTTGTCGCGGCCTTTTCTTGGCCGGGCAGATCAACGGGACATCTGGATACGAAGAGGCCGGAGCGCAAGGGCTGATCGGCGGCATCAACGCCGCCCGAAAGGCACAGGGGCGAGAGCCGGTCGTCCTCCGACGCGACCAGGCCTACATCGGCGTCTTGATCGACGACTTGGTCACCAAAGGCACCCAAGAGCCCTATCGCATGTTCACGTCCCGAGCGGAGTACCGGTTGGTCCTCCGGCAGGACAACGCTGATCTCCGTCTCAGCCAAATCGGGTCCGATATCGGCCTTTTACCCCAGCGGAACTATCGTCGCTTCGTCGCAAAACGCGATGCCGTCGCAGCTGAGTTGAAGCGACTGGAGAGCACCCATATCGGGTACGACTCTCTCTCCCAACTACTGAAACGTCCGGAAATCAGCTACGCCACCCTCCCGGGTCGGGATGCATCCATCTCGCTGGATGTCGGTATGCAGGTGGAGATCGTCACCAAGTATGCCGGGTATGTGGACCGGCAGGAGCAGGAACTGGTGCGGTTCCGAAGCCTCGAACAGCAGGAGATACCCGCTGCATTCCCCTACGCGGAGATCAAAAGTTTGGGCGTCGAAGCGAAGCAGAAGCTCGAGAAGATCCGGCCGACGACGCTGGGCCAAGCCTCTCGGATCTCGGGTGTCTCGCCCTCGGATATCGGTCTGGTCATGGTCTGGATGAAACGGTTCCGACAACAGGATGAAGCCTCCAAGACCGACCTCAACGGCGGACCCGGACCCGAGGAAGGAACGGATGATTCGCGCGGCGGTTCCTGTTGATTGAAATCCAAGGCGACCATGGTGTACAATCCAGGAGATACACCCCGTTTGGCCCGTAGCAGCGTTTTAGCCGAGAAAACCGGGACAGAATCGGGTCTCATGAAATCGGATAAGTCCAACGGCTGACCTAGGTCAGTTAGTTTGCGATATTTACGACGTTATCGGTATCGATTAAATTTAACTTGCGATTATCCGATTTTTTTACGGTTTAAACGGCTTTTTTAGAAGATTCGATAGCTCCGGTAACCTGATGAGTTGTCTGCTCCAACTGACTTCCGTGACCAAGTCCTTCGGGGCCGTCCGGGCCCTCAAAGGCGTTTCGTTCGACCTGCGAGCCGGAGAGGTGCATGCGTTGTTGGGCGAGAACGGCGCCGGCAAATCGACACTGATCAAGGTCATCACCGGCGCTCATCGACCGGATGAAGGCACCATCGAGGTCCGCGGCAACCGGGTCCCGTCCCTCACGCCCGGAGAAGCCCATCGCCTCGGTATCGCCTGCATCTATCAGCAGCCGGCGCTGTTCCCCGACCTCACGGTGGCGGAAAACATCGGGATCCGGCTCGAGGATCTCGGGCCGTTCGGCCGGGTCCGATGGGGCGCCCGGCGAAAAACCGCCGAGGAGCTGTTGCGCCGCGTCGGAGCCGAGATCGATCCCGATGCCGAGGTCCGATCGCTCTCGATGCCGGAGCAACAGTTGGTGGAGATCGCCTGTGCCCTCGGTGCCGGTGCCCGGATTGTCGTCATGGACGAACCGACCGCTTCGCTCACCCGGGAGGAGCAGCAGCGCCTCTTCGGCGTGGTGCAGGGGCTCCGTGCCGACGGCGTCGGGATCATCTACATCTCGCACCGGCTCGAGGAGATCTTCGCGCTCGCCGACCGCGTCACGGTCCTGCGCGACGGCGAGAGCGTCGGGACCCGTGGCGTCCGGAGCGCCGAAGGGTCCGATCCGGACCGGTCCGGGCCCGCGCTCACCGAAAGCGAGCTGATCCAGCTGATGGTCGGTCGCGAAGTGGCGTCGATCGATCCACCGCCCGGGACGCGGCCAGGCGCGACGGTACTATCGGTCCGACGTCTCGGA
>Ga0209443_1000644_pt1 | contig 23286 bp, 22 predicted proteins | sample LauGreBMM110DCMD_2_FD_187571 | JGI IMG/M metagenome (GOLD analysis project Ga0209443, IMG submission 187571) | Freshwater lake microbial communities from Lake Michigan, USA - Su13.BD.MM110.DCMD (SPAdes) (version 2) | ecosystem: Environmental > Aquatic > Freshwater > Lake | place: Lake Michigan... | reverse complement strand
AACAAAAAACATCTAATAAAAATATTTTTTATTTATTTTAAATTATTATTCAATATTTTTTAAAGTTTAATAATATTTAATTTTAAATTAGTTTTATCTAAAATAGTTTTACTTATATTTTTAAAATAAATATTTAAAACTTTTAAAAATATACAATATTTTTTTTATTTTAAAGTATATAATATATCAAATATATTTATATTTTTTAAATATTCATTTGTTAAAAATAATGAATCTATTAAATTTGAAAATTTATCACATTCTTTAATAAGATAGTTTTGAGTTTTATCTTGTAAATTATTAATTTCAAAACTTTCTAAATTTTTGCGACTTAAATTAATATTTTGTGTCATCGATGATAATTTATATAATGACGATTCTTCATTTTTAAGTAAATAGTATAAACATTTTTTATTAAAATTTTTAATATTTCCTATATAATAAAAGTTAGTACTTTCTTCATGTTTAATTGTATATAAATTTATATTTCCTGCTAAATTACTATTTTTATTTATATATATAAAAGTATCATCATCCGGTAATGTTTTAATACTACATATTTCTGATAATTGTATTTTTTCAACATTAATAAGTAATATGTTAATTAATTTATTTATCATTTGTTTATAGAGAGTTATTTGATTTAAATTATCATTAATTAATTGATTATTAATATCATAATAAGAACCTACATTTTTTTGAATTTTTAATGAAGGTAGTGCAATTTTATAATTTAATAGTAAATCTATATCTATTTTATTTAATTTTCCTGTTGTAATTAAAGTTTTATCTTTTGTTAAATTATTAAATAAATAATAATTTAAATATTTTTGCAAACATTTATTTTTATCTTTTATAATTAATGTAAATGAATCTTTTTCTAAAATTAATTCATTAAAGATTAATTGTAATCCATTTTCATTAAAATATTTAGAAAAAACTAAGAAATTAGATTGATTTTTATCAATAGTATTTATATTTTCATTAGTTACTATATTAATTATTTCATATAAAGGTGTTGTTAATTCTATACTTATATTTTTATCTAAATAATTATATTTTTCATAAAATAAATTATAATTTTTAAATTTAATATTATTTATATCAATTACTTTAATTAATTTTAATTCTTCGTTTTTAATTATTTTAAAATTAATATTTTTTGTTATACCATTATTTTTAAAATAAATTAATGAATTATTAGAATTTTCAAGTGAAATTATATGAATAACATTAAAATTTTCTAATAAATATTTTCTTGTTTCAATATGTTGTTTAGAATCATTAAATAATAAAGAATTTGGTATAATTAGTATAGCATCACCATTTTGTTCTAAAGATGACATTATTAATTGTAATATTAATGGTTCTGATTTAGTACCTCTTATTTTTAATTTTTTAATTCTTTCACAACATTCAGCATGTATAATATTTTTAATTCCTTCAGGAAAATAACTTATAATCAAATCATATAATTTATTAATACAGTTTTCGTGAATGTAATCTTTATTTTGACAATTTATATCATTTTCAATAAAATTATTATATGTTTGTAATAAAGAAATATTAGTTGGATCCAAATCAATAATATCAATTTTTTTATTTCCATAAATATCTAATAAATTATCTTCAAGAAAAATTAAAGGTGAATTTAAAAATAAGATATTATCATTATCAATGTTTAAATTAGTAAACTTAATTATTTTTTCAAAATTAATTTTTTTATATAATATATTAATTTCTTTTTGATATTTAATTAATTTTTTATTTTGTGATATTTTAATAATATTAATTATTTGATTGATACTATTTTTTTTATCAAAATTTTTTATTTTTTCAAATAAATTCATTATTTTTTCAAATTCATTAATAGATATTTTTTTTTGATTATAAATATTCGATTTAGTTAATAGATTATATTTATTATCAAAATTTTGATATTCATAAATTGTAAACAGAAATATTATATATTCTAATAATTTATTAATACACATATTATCACAATCAATGATATTAATTATATCATTTATAATTAAATTATTATTTTTTATATTATTCTCCATATTAAAATAAAATTGAAAGTTTCTTTAAATAAAATTATTAAAATTTAAAAATTTTTAAACATTATTTTTTTAGATATTAAACTATATAAATTTTTTATTAATTTTTTATTAATTTTTTATTCTTTTTTATTAGAAATAATCTTCATATTCGCTAATAAAATCTTTCCACAAGTGTCTAATGTTTTGATGCTGCATAATTTCTTTTTTCTTTTTATAATTTTGCACTTGTAGAGTAAGCCACGCGCCATATTTTTTTTCATCTTTGTTTTTTCTTGTTGGTCTTTTTTTATTTTCATTAATATATTTTTTAACCCATTCTAAGTTTAATTTCCATATATTATTTCTATTTTCTTGATTATTACACAGTGGTAATATATTTGTAAAATTTTCTGCTGTTTCAATATATTGTTTTTTTGTATTTTCTACTATTTTCTGTGTAGTTAATACAATTTCACCTATTAACATTTTTGTATTAATAATTAATACTAAATTTTTTTTTAATATTGTTAAAAACAATGATATATAATTAGTCTCGTCTTCTTTAATTTTTACTAATTGTTCAATAATATCTAATTTTTCAATTGTAATATTATTAATATTATTTAAATTTTTTGTTTCACTTATATTTACAAGTTCATATGCATCATTATTAATATTACTTAAAGTTGATTCAATTTGTTTTCCTTGTTCTATTAGTAATTGTATTTTATTTTCTTCTCCTATTATTAAAATAGGTTTTATAATTTGACTTAATACAAATACTATCTCTTTCAATAATATAATAATTTCAAGTATTGTAGTATTCTTATCATATATTTTATTTATTCGCCAATTAAGTGATGACCATCCCACTCTTATCATATTTGATTGTTTCATTAAATTTATGTATGAACCTAATATATTATTAATACTTTTTTTATCAGGATTTTCTATTAATAATTTATCAACTGTTATTTTTATATTTGAAATAGCAATTATAATACTAGATTCTTCTTTTATTACTTCTTTCCATAATTGATTATTTTTAGTAATAAGAGCGTTAGTTACTTTTTCATTAGCTTTCTTAATTTTTTTTTTTACTTCTATTATTTCGTTATTAATTTTTAAAATTTGATGATCATAATTCATTGTTAACCAAGAATCTTAATAATAATAAATTAATTAAGTTATATTATTTTCAATTTTTCTATTTAAAAATATTCTTTGTATTTGTCATCATTAATAAAATCTTCCCATAGTTTTTTAATTGTATTATCTAACATAATTTGTTTTTTCTTTTGATAATTTGTTACTTGAGTAGATATCCACGTAGCATGTATTTTTATATCCTCATTTTTTTTAGATAGTCTAGATGGTCTAGATGGTCTCTTTTTATTTTCATTAATATATTTTTTAACCCATTCTAATTTTAATTCCCAGTCTTCTTTATTAGAAAGAAAATAGATTTTGTATTTATCATCATTAATAAAATCTTTCCACAATTTTCTAATGTTCTCATCTGACATATTATATTCTTTTTTTTTATAATTTTGTATTTGTTGACATATCCAAGAACCATGTTTTTTTAGATCCTTTTTATCACTATAGTTTGATGGTCTCTTTTTATTTTCATCTATATATTTTTTAACTCGTTCTAAATTTGATTTCCATACTTCTTCATTAGAAAGAAAATATTCTTTGTATTTGTCATCATTAATAAAATCTTCCCATAATTTTCTAATGTTTAATGCTGACATACTATATTCTTTCTTTTGATAATTTTCTTGTTGATGACTAATCCACGAACCATGTATTTTTATATCTTCGTTGTTTTTATCTCTTTTATTTGGTCTCTTTTTATTTTCATCTATATATTTTTTAACCCATTCTAATTTTAATTTCCAGTCTTCTTCATTAGAAATAAAATATTTTTTGTATTTGTCATTATTAATAAAATCTTTCCATAATTTTCTAATTGTTTCATTAGACATGATTTTTTGTTTCTTTTGATAATTTTGTTGTTGAGTACCTATCCATTCTCCATGTCTTTTTACATATTCCTTTTTATCATAGGGTGTTGGCTTCTTTTTATTTTCATCTATATATTTTTTAACCCATTCTAATTTTAATTTCCAATCTTCTTCATTAGAAAGAAAATATTCTTTGTATTTATTATCATTAATAAAATCTTCCCATAATTTTCTAATTGTATCATCTGACATACTATTGTTTTTCTTTTTATAATTTGTTAGTTGATTAAGTATCCATACTCCATGTGTTTTTACATCCTTATTTTTATCTTCTGAAGATGGTCTCTTTTTATTTTCATCTATATATTTTTTAACCCATTCTAATTTGTTTATCCATATATCATTAGCATTTTTAAGTATTCCCATACTATCATAAATCATTTCATATCTAAATTCTATATCATTGTCATCGTCATCTTTAATTTTAATAATAGAAATATAACCACCATTATTTTTACTTTCATATGATTTTCTAATTCTGGTGTCATTTAATGCTAATATTTTTAAGAATTTATTTATATTTACTCCTTCATCATTACTAGAAAATGGTAATATGATATTTGCAATTGTTTTTAATGGATGTAATCTTAAAGCTCTTCCCATAATTTGTATAATAGTTGTTTTACTAGTAGGTAAGTGAATAAAGTATACACCTTTTGTAATTGGTGCATCAAATCCCTCAACTAAAATACGAACATTAACTAAAAACTTTATTTCACCTTTTTTATATTCATTTATAATTGTATCTCTTTTTTTCTTAGGTGTTTTACAATCAATATATTCAGAACAACCTTTTTGTAATCTATTTAATAATTCATTAATTTTCTTACCTTCTTTTTGAGAATTACAATAAACAATAATATTTATATAATTATTTATTAAATATTCGCATATGTTCTTATCTGATGGATCATCTGAAAATATTGGTATATTAATAGTATAATCACACAAGTATTTATTATTAATCATATCACGAATATCTTTTTTATAATATGTAAAATCTTTTATCTCATCTATAGTAGCAGAAAGATAAACATTATTATTATATTTACTTAAACTTTTTATAATCTTATTATAACCAGTTGTATTTTTAATCTCATCTTCTATATCATCTTTTAGAATACTTTCTGTTTCCTCATCTGTTTCTTCATCTGTGTCATAGTCTGTATCATAGTCTGTTTCATAGTCTGAACCATCTGATTCCTCATCTATATCATCTATATCATCTATATCATCTATATCATCGTCTATTTTATAAATTTCAGGAATATTAATATGATGTGCTTCATCTATAAATATCTTATCAAAAGAATCACAATATTTTTCTATAATTGATACACTATTATAAACACAAATAGTAATATCTTTAGTTTCATCATAATAATTACGACTATCTCCTATTGTTTGAATTTTATTTTTAAATTCTGGTTTATGTTTAATTATTTCCGTTTTAATTTGATTCATTAGAATAATTCGCGGAACTAAAATTAAATATCTTTTATTTTCATTCATTGAAAAAATAATAACTATATTTTTACCACTACCAGTTGGTAATGATATTATAACATTTCCATTATTTTTAATAAGTTCAATTGATTCTAATTGATAATCACGTAATTTAAATGGTTCTTTTTTGTTAATTTTAATTACTGGAGGATTTTTAAGTAAGCTATTACAATAATTAATAATTTCATCACGAGAATAAGTAATATCTGTAAATAATTCTTGTTTTTCTTTAAGATTTTTAGATAATTGTGATTCTTTATTTCTAGTAATAATTAGATTATTCCATCTAACAATAGTTTTTTTAAGAGTTGAATTAAAAACATTTTGACTACCAAAAAAAGTTCCACATTGTTCCCATGTTAACGTATCTTTTCTAAGCTTACATTGAACAATAGTATCAATTAAATTACATGCATCAATTCCTGTATCATTACGTGACATTTTATTTTGTTCTTTAAATTCTGGATGAATATCATCATATTCACGAAATTCTTGATTATATTTTTTAGTCAATTGAATACATGAATAATATTCAAAAATTTTACTTAAATTATAATTATCAAATTCATTACCTGATTTTACAAGACTTTCATATCTTTCTTTAATATATATATTATATCTATCTAATATATCCATTAGTATAATCAATAAGTATTTTTTATTAATTAAATTCAATTTTATTTAATAAAAAATGTTATAAAAAGACATTAAAATAATTAGTATATTTATAATGTGTGCAATTTGGGCTTATATTAAATTATTAAAATATAAAAATGTTGATAATTCAAAGTTGTTTCAAGATTTTTGGAATTTAAAACCAAGAGGTCCTGATAACTCTTATTTAGAAAATTATGGAGATGTTTGGATTGGTTTTCATAGATTAGCTATTTTAGATACATCATTTAAAAGTAATCAACCTTTTGTTTTCCAAGAGAAAGATAGAACTGTTATATTTATTTGTAATGGTGAAATTTATAATTTCCGTGAATTAATTGAAAAATATGATTTACCAATTAACACTAATAGTGATTGTATGACTATTCCAGAATTATATCTTAAATATACTAGAAATGAAGGTAATGTAAAAGATTTTTTTGATTTATTTCAAGATAACATCAAAGGTGAATTTGCTTTTGTTATGTTTGAATTTGACAGACTTAAAAATTTAAAGAAAATATTTGCTTCTCGTGACCAAATTGGTATAAGACCTTTATATACTAATACAAGAATTACTGATGAATTAATTTTTAGTTCTGAAGTAAAAGGCATTAATTCTTATGATGGTGAAATTGAAGAATTTCCGCCTGGTTCTATTACATTATATAATTTTGATGATTTAGGTAAACAAGTTGATAAAACAATATACACATTTAAAAATGTATATGTACAAGATAATTTTACTAGTTCTGAAGAATATCATTTACAAAGTGTAAAAAATGCAGTTATTAATAGTGTTAAAAGACGATTAGATTCAGACCGTCCTCTTGCATTCTTACTATCCGGAGGAGTTGATTCAAGTTTAGTTGCTTCTATTTCTGCAAAATTATTAGGTTATCCTATTAGAACTTTTTGTTGTGGTATGAATGAAGGAACTGATTTAATCTATGCACGAAAGGTTGCTGAACATATTCGTTCTAATCACACTGAAGTTTTATTTACTCCACAAGACGGATTAGATGCTATTCGTGATGTAATTTGGAAAACAGAAACGTGGGATACAACAACAGTTAGAGCATCAGTTGGACAATATATAGTGTCAAAATATATTGGAACTAAAACGGATGCTAAAGTAGTTCTAGTTGGTGAAGGTCCTGATGAAGTATGTTCATCTTATTTATTTAATTGGTATGCTCCCTCTGGTAAAGCATTACATCAAACTGCTTTAGAATATGTTGAAAATATTCATTACTTTGATAGTCGTCGCGGTGATAGATGCCTCAGTGGATGGGGATTAGAAGGACGAGTACCTTTACTTGACCCTGAATTTATTGAAGCATATTGGAATATTCCAGCTGAAATGCGTATGCCACAATATAAAGGAATTGAAAAATGGTGGTTACGTAAAGCATTTGATGGAACTGACCTACTTCCTAATGAAGTATTATATCGCACCAAAGAAGCTTTTTCAGATGGTGTATCATCAAAAGAAAAATCTTGGTTTCAAATTATTCAAGAATATGTAGAATCACTTGTATCTGATAAAGATTTAGAAAATGCAGCTAATATTTATCCTCATTGTACACCACAAACAAAGGAAGCTTTTTATTATAGAAGAGTGTTCTGTGAATTTTTTGGTGAAAATAGACAAACTATTATACCACATTATTGGCAACCAAAATGGAATGCATATGGTGAAGAAGTAACTGAATATGTTGATCCATCTGCTAGAACATTATTTGCAACCAAAATGGAATGCATTTAAAATTATAATAATTATAAAGAAAATTAGACTGGAACACAACAAGGGTTGTTATCTACAATAGTTCGATAACATCGATTTATTTTATTAAAAATATCAAGATAATAAATATTACTAATATCTTGAGGTTTTTTAATTGTAATTTTAATTACATATAATTTCATATCTTCATTCTTTTGCATCCACCAAGGAATCATACAATTTAACTTGGTAATAATATTAAGAGGATTAAATAGAGGTACTATATCTAAGCGATAATTGGGAATAGGTTTACAAAGTTTTAATTTGTCAAGTGTTTCATCTTTCCATCGACATACCCAATAAGAAGGATTAGTAATATCATCTTTAGTTTTCGTAATTTCTTCATGTGTTTTCGATTCTAGTTGATATCCATCATCTATCATTTTAAGAACATTAGAATCAGGATTAATTTTTTTAATATATTCATATAGTTCAGTTCGTGTAGGTTCCAAGTTAAACAATTCAACTAATTTTCCCTTATATGAAACCAATTGTGAATACCAATTTGAAAACTCTTGTGAAAACTCTTGTTCTTTTAAGTCATATTCATTTTTTGTTTGATAATATTTTTCTAACAAATGATGAATTGGTGGTAATTCAGTTTCTATGTATTCAAGTTCCAAAAGTTCAAATGATACAGAATCAATAATTTGTTTTTTGTTATCATAAATTACATATTCATTAATAACAGATTCTAATTTTTCTTTAATCATTTCTTCTGATAAATTTCCTTGAAAAGGGATACCTTGAACAACACCTTTATCATTAACACCAATATATAATTTACCATATGGAGCTTCAGATAAAGGGTCCATATATGCCCCAATATATTTTGGAACATAAATACGAAAATATTTTTCAATATTCATTTTCATTAAATCATTATAAATCCATTTGGATGATTTAATTAATTCTTCTGCTGTTTTTAAGTCAACAGGAAGACCTGTATGATTAAAGGTAAATTCCTTATACTCATCTTCAAGAGTTTCTTTACCAATATATTGATTATAAAACATATTAATTCTATTTTATAATTATTATAATTTAAATATTTCAATTTTTATATAATTTATTAAATAATTTTATTTTACATTATTCTTGTAATTTTTGAATATTTAGATATATATTTATATTCTACATTTAAATCTACTAACAAATTATTTTTAATGTTATCATATTCACATATTGTAGTTTGGTTATTTTGTCCTGTAAATAATTCACAATCACTTAAATTATATAAATTATTATAATGTATTTCAATATCACAAAATCCTCCTCTGTTATCCCAATTAAGTTCATTATTAGTTGGTGTAATTGCTATTAAAGGACCAATAATTCGTTCATTTTTAGAAACAAAGTCAGCAACAGCAATTATTTTACCATTAAATATTTGACCTTCTTCTTTATTTTTAACAAACCATAATTTGTCACCTTCTTTTACTTTTGTTATAAAACTTTTACTTCTTGAATTTACTGCCCAAATAGAAACATTACTACTATTTTTGAAATTATTACCATCACCTACACGAAGAATATAATGTTTTAACATATTATTAAATGATTTATAAATAAATTTTTATAATTTAAATATTTCAATTTTTATATAATTTATTAAATATAATTAAAAAAATTGTAATATTTATTTTAAAAACATAATGTATTTATTATATAATGTCAGAAATTCCTTATTATATTATTATTAACAAACCAAATAAACAAATGAAACTTGAACAAAAAATTATTCATAATACTGGTAAAAATTTAGAAGAAATTAAAAATAATATTATTTATGTTATGCAAGAAGAAATTCAACCTTATTCTAATATTTCAGATGATTATGAAAAATTTATTTCTGAGTGTTGGTATCAAAATTATTCAGCTGATGTAGAACCATTTGTATATAGTTTATTTGATAAAAAATGGTCTCAACCTTGGACTATAGAACAATTATTTGAAGAAGTTTGTGAAGTATTACATAAACTTGAACTACTTGGTGCACATATTACAGATGCAAATAAAGAAGAAGAAGAATTTGATGAAACAGAAGATGATGTAACTCAAGAATAAAAAAATTGAAATATTAAATCTATGTATATATTATTTATTTATTTAGTATGTCTCTTTCTATAGGAGATGATCTTTCTATAGGAGACAGTCTTTCTATAACAGAAGTTTATAATAAAATTGCTGTTGAATTTGATGTTACCCGTGTTCGTATTTGGGGTAGTGTAAAAAAATTTTTAAATGAAATTATAATTGATAGTATTAATCTTGATAATGGTTGTGGAAATGGTAAAAATATGTTATATCGAACAGAATTAACATTTAAAGGTATTGATATTTCTAAAGAACAAGTTAATATCTGTCAAAAAAAAGGTCTTGATGTAATTGAATCAACAATGACATCTTTACCATTTCCAAATGATACATTTGATAATATAATTTGTATTGCTAGTTATCACCATCTTGATAATGATGATGACCGTAAAAAATCACTTGACGAAATGTATCGTTGTCTTAAACCTAGTGGAAAAGTATTAATTACTGTTTGGGCTATGGAACAAGGTGAAGATTCTAAATTTCATTTTACTAAACGAGATGAACAAGTTTCTTGGAAATCTAAAGATGGTAATATCTATTTAAGATATTATCATATTTATAATAAAGGAGATATTGAAGAAGAAATTACACGGCTACAACCTAATTTTAAAATTACTAATGTTGGATGGGAAGTAGGTAATTGGTGGATTATTTTAGAAAAATAACTAGAGTTTCATAATGTATGCTAAAACATAAAAGGGTGGCATTTTATTAAAAAATGCGCCTGATCCTACAGACCCTGTATTTTGGATTGTAGTGTTTTTATATGCATCAGTGCCTCCAATTTTATTATAACCCCCAGGCCATAAATTACCTAGTCCATAAATGAAGTGACTATGATTTGGCAATTCATTTATAGTTAATAACTGATATTTATAACCACTTATGTCACCTAATGATCTATTAGTTAAATTTGGTCCTTGTCCTTTTCCTAAAATAAATCTTCCTCTTAAATCAGGAGTTCCATTGGTTCCATCACAAAATGCCCATCCAGAAGGTGCAACATTTTTATTCCAAACAGTTATCATACCTCTTGGTAAAAGATTAAAACTACCATCAACATTTAAATTTCTAACAGTCATATTAGCATGTTCAGATGAATTAGCAAATGATTTTAATCTTAACCAATCATCATCACCTGATGAAAATACATGCCTAAATCTTAAGACTAAATCATTCGGTATTAATATTCCAGTTGGTGATTGTAACTCTTTAGCTAAATTTGTTAATGTAGTAATATCAGTATTACAACCAGCGAGTGAAGTAAAAGTTTCTTTATTATCTTTTTGATTACAATATAAGCAATAAAATACAATAATTATAATACTTAAAATAATTAAATATTTTTCCATTAATATATATTAGATAAATTAATATTTTATTTTAAATTATATAAATAAATTGTTTGATTTACATTACCTATTAACAATGATTTTAATAATTCATAATGTATTTAACTAAAGTTTTATAATGTATTTAACTAAAGTTTTATAATGTATTTAACTAAAGTTTCATAATGTATTTAACTAAAGTTTTATAATGTATTTAACTAAAGTTTTATAATGTATTTAACTAAAGTTTCATAATGTATTTAACTAAAGTTTTATAATGTATTTAACTAAAGTTTCATAATGTATTTAACTAAAGTTTCATAATGTATTTAACTAAAGTTTCATAATGTATTTAACTAAAGTTTCATAATGTATTTAACTAAAGTTTCATAATGTATTTAACTAAAGTTTCATAATGTATTTAACTAAAGTTTCATAATGTATTTAACTAAAGTTTCATAATGTATTTAACTAAAGTTTCATAATGTATTTAACTAAAGTTTCATAATGTATGTTAAAACATAATATGGTGGCATATTATCAAATGGTAAACCTCCTCCTATAGGCACTGTAAATGTCAAAGTATTAGTCGAATAAACATCTACTCGAGGTCTTTCATCACCTACCTTAGTTCCAGAAACGGAAATAGAATATGTATGCGCATGAGCAGGTATTTGGTATAAATTCAATGTTACATTTTCTTGACCACTAATATCACCTAATGATCTATTAGTTAAATTTGATCCTTGCCCTTGTCCTAAGATAAATCTTCCTCTTAAATCAGGTGTTGTTCGAGTTCCATCACAAATTGCCCATCCAGCAGGCACATCAGAATTATTCCAAGCAACTATTATACCTCTTGGTAAAAGATTAAAATTACCAATAACATTTAAATTTCTAACAGCCATATCAGCATTTTGAGTTAAATTAGAATATGATTTTAATCTTAACAAACCATCTGAATCTGATGATAATAGATGTTTATTTTTTAAGTTTAAATGAGTATTTATCATTGCATCTTCACTTGTTGATTGTAAATTTCTAGCTAAAGTTGCTAATGAAGTAACATCAGTATTACAACCGACGAGTGAAGTAAAAGTTTCTTTATTATCTTTTTGATTACAATATAAGCAATAAAATACAATAATTATAATACTTAAAATAATTAAATATTTTTCCATTAATATATATTAGAAAAATAAATATTTTTCTAATATATAAATAAATATTTTACTAATAGATAATATATTTACTTTTGTTTCATAATGTATTCAACTAAAGTTTCATAATGTATTCAACTAAAGTTTCATAATGTATTCAACTAAAGTTTCATAATGTATTCAACTAAAGTTTTATAATGTATTCAACTAAAGTTTTATAATGTATTCAACTAAAGTTTCATAATGTATTCAACTAAAGTTTTATAATGTATTCAACTAAAGTTTCATAATGTATTCAACTAAAGTTTCATAATGTATTCAACTAAAGTTTTATAATGTATTCAACTAAAGTTTTATAATGTATTCAACTAAAGTTTTATAATGTATTCAACTAAAGTTTTATAATGTATTCAACTAAAGTTTCATAGTGTATTCAACTAAAGTTTCATAATGTATTCAACTAAAGTTTTATAATGTATTTAACTAAAGTTTTATAATGTATTTAACTAAAGTTTTATAATGTATTTAACTAAAGTTTCATAATGTATACTAAAACATAATATGGTGGCATATTATCAAATGGTAATGGTTGGTTATTTCCAGTATTAAAACTAGCTGTATTCGGAATGGTCGATTTGAAAGAAGAGTTTGACCCTTGAGGATGATTACCTCCCCAGTCCACGATATCATTATGGTCATTTCGCACAACAGTCTCACCTGGTTCGTTATATAAATGAGAATGACTTGGCATTTCGGTTACACCCACTGTTATCTTTTCTCGACCACCGTAATTATGTAATAAGTAATTAGATAAATCTGATGAACTTTCTGGTTCTGTTGTTGATGCTGCTCTTTCTCTCATAGACCGTGTTAAACTGTGTCCTAGTCCTTCTCCTAAAATAAATCTTCCTCTTAAATCAGGAGTTCCATATGATCCATCACAAATTACCCATCCAGTAGGTACAGTTTCACCTGACCAAGCAAAAATCATACCACTTGGTAAAAGATTAAAACTACCATCAACATTAAAATCTTTAACAGCTAAATTAGAATTTTGACTTAAATCAGTCTTTGATTTTAATCTTAACCAATTATCATTATCTGATACTAATACATGTTTATTTTTAAAGTTTATATTACCTGGTATTAGTGTACTATTTGATTGTGTTCTAGTTGTCATGTAGTCTCTAGCTAAATCTCCTAGTGTACTAATAGCATTAGTATTATCAATACCAGTAACTGATGGTGTTACACTTGTAAAAGTATCTTTAGTATCTGTTTGAGTATAAAATAAGCAATAAATTACTATAATTATAATTAAAAATATTAAATATTTTTTCATATATATAGTATATTAGAAAAATTAATACTTATTTTAAATTATATAAATAAATTGTTTGATTAATATTACCTATTAACTCATCTCGAATATTTAATAAGTCAGAATCAGTAATTTTATTATTTAACAATTCTAAATAAGTACGAATTTGTAATAATAAGTCCATATTACCCTCATCTGATAAAAAAGTTTTTTCCATTTTTATTGAAGTTATAATTGGTTTTACATTATATCTTCCAATAAATATTTCAATAAATTTATCAACATTTTCATCTAATTTTGTTAAAAGTTGATCTGATGCTTTATGTCTAGCAAAAGAAGTAGTAGACCAATGATATTGTTTTAATATCAGTTGAATAGTAAAAAAAAACTTTACTATTTCATTAATTTTAGTTTGATTATCCATCGTATTAATTAACATTATAAAATAAATTTTTATTAATTTAAATATTTTAAAAGGTTTTTTTTATAATAAATTTAATAAAAAATTGATATAATTTATTATAAAGTAATAGGAATATAATGTAATATAATGTCAAAAATACTTGTTATTGTCGAATCTCCTGGTAAAATAAAAAAAATTAATGAAATTTTAGGTTCTACATATATTGTTAAAGCTTCTTATGGACACGTCCAAGATTTGGATAAAAAAACGATGTCTATTGATATTGAAAATAATTTTAAACCTTTGTATAATATTTCACATGATAAATTAAAAGTTGTAAAAGAATTAAAAGATTTAGCCAATGAATGTATAGAAGTTATTTTAGCTTCAGATGAAGATAGAGAAGGAGAAGCAATTGCTGGTAGTTTAAGAGATGTTCTTAAACTAAAAGACCCAAAACGTATTGTTTTCCACGAAATTACTAAAAAAGCAATTACTGAATCTATTACAAATCCTAGAAGTTTAAATCAAAATTTAATTGAAGCTCAACAAACTCGTCGTTTATTAGATCGTCTTATGGGTTATAAAATTAGTCCAATCTTATGGGCTTTTAAAGTAGGTGAAAGTGCTGGACGAGTTCAATCAGTTGTAGTAAAAATTCTAGTAGATAAAGAAAAAGAAATATCGCAAGCTGTTGCTCAACCATTTTTAAAAACTACTGGTGAATTTTCTATTAAAGATACTAAATTTAATGGTGTTTTTAGTTATCAATTTAAAAAGTTAGATGATGGTAAATTATTTTTAGAATCATTAGATAAGACGTGTTCTTATATTGTTTCAAGTGTTGAAAATAAAAAATCAATTCGTAAACCATCTCCTCCTTTTATTACATCTACATTACAACAAGAGGCTTCAACTAAATTAGGATTTCCAGTAAAAAAAACAATGGATGCTGCACAAAAGTTATATGAAGCCGGTTTAATTACCTATATGCGAACAGATTCGACTAACTTATCAGAAGATGCATTAAAAGCGGCAGAACAATATATTAAAACAACATTTGGAAAAGACTATTCTGATCGAAAAACGTATACTACTAAAAGTAAAGGAGCTCAAGAAGCACATGAAGCTATTCGTCCAACATATTTAGAAAAAACAGAAGCTCCTGAAAATATGGAAAAAGAGTGTGTTAAATTATATTCTCTAATTTGGAAAAGAACTATTGCCTGTCAAATGGCAAATGCTAAATTAAATATTCAAACTATTAATATTGATATTTTAAAGAATAAAGATAGTCTACTTATTTTTTCTAAAAAACAACATTATTTTGTTTCTACATTAGAAAATATCGAATTTGATGGTTTCTTAAAAGTTTACGATAATACGTCTGAAGATGATGAAGCAGTTAAAGGTAAATTAGAAATAAAAGAAAATGATTCCGTTAATATGAATAAAATAAAAATAACTGAAGAATACACTAAATTACCATTACGATATAATGAAGCAGGATTAATTAAATACCTTGAAAAAAATGGTATTGGACGTCCATCTACATATGCATCTATAATTAGTAAAATTATTGATAAAAAATATGTTGAAAGTAAAAATATAGATGGTATTAAAAAAGAATCTCAAATATTAGAACTTTCTGATAAATATAAATTAAAAGAAAGTAAAAAAGAAATTAGTATTGGTAAAGAAAATAATAAATTAGTCCCAACCGATTTAGGAAATAACATTATTGAATTTTTAGTAAAAAATTTTGAACCAATTATGGAAATTAAATTTACTGCAGAATTTGAAGAATATTTAGATATGATTGCAGAAGGTAAAGCTAAATGGTTCAATATTTTAAATCAATTCTATCAATTATTTAATCCTATTTGTATAAAACTATCAAAAGAAGTTAAAATAAATCCAACTATTGCAAATGCAGATAAATTACTTGGAATTGATGAATCTACTGGACAAGAAATATTTACTGGTTCTGGAACATATGGACCATATGTAAAATGTCTTGAAGATAATGAATCAAAAAAATGGAAATATGCTTCAATTAAAGATTCAGAAAATATAAACTTAGAAGATGCTATTAACTTACTAAAATATCCAATAATATTAGGTAAAATAGGAAAAGCCGAATTATCTTTACATAAAGGTCAATTTGGATTTTATATTAAATATGCTAATAAAAACTATTCAATTAAAGATAAAGAAGAAGATAAAATTACATTTGATTATGCAAAAACATTAATTGAAGGTGGAGATAAATATGCAATTAAAAGTTTTTCAGTTAAAAATAAAATAATAAATGTAAAGATTGGACAATATGGTCCTTATTTACAAATTATTTCTGGTAAATCAAAATCAAATATACCAATTCCTAATGATTATAAAGCAGAAGTTTTAACTGTAGAAGAAGCTTTAGAAATTATAGCTGATAAAAATGGAACAATAAGTAAACCACCATCAGACAAAAAATTAACTAAAAAAGATATGAAAATATAAATTTAGTAAAAAATTTTATTTATTCATCTGATTTATTTAATTCTTTATCATCAATATCATCAACTTCATTTTTCAGAATATTACAAAAAGTGTCAGAAGTTGCATATTTATAGATTATATAAATATAAGGAAAAAAGATAGCCATTAATAAACTTAGAAAGTCAAAACCCTCATTACATTTAAAAGAAAGATAAATTGCAAATAATGTTAGGATTAAATGAAAAATAATATATATATATTTTAATGGGTTATAATTATTTTCTTGGGTCCCAGTTGTATTAGGAGGTAATCCACATTCACCTGGTCGACAATCAGTTGTTTTTATTAAAGGATTTACAACAAATGCGGTTGGTACTTCTGAATTAAACTTATTTTTATATGTGAATACAAAAGAAGCAGATAATACGGAACCCCCTTCATATAATGTTAGTAAAGTTAAAAAATAAGGAGTATTATTTGTTAAACTAATTGTTGTTATATTTGTTGAGGAATTAAATGATTGTAATATATTATTATTATTTCTTAACTGATAACCTGTTATATAAGAACTATTTTCTTTAGGTTTATCCCATAATATAGTAGCTACAGAAGTATCATCATTAATATTTAGGTTTGTATAAATTGGTCCATCAGGTATTGGTGAATTAGAATTTGGTTTATATGTGAATACAAAAGAAGCAGATAATACGGAACCCCCTTCATATAATGTTAGTAAAGTTAAAAAATAAGGAGTATTATTTGTTAAACTAATTGTTGTTATATTTGTTGAGGAATTAAATGATTGTAATATATTATTATTATTTCTTAGCTGATAACCTGTTATATAAGAACTATTTTCTTTAGGTTTATCCCATAATATAGTAGCTACAGAAGTATCATGATTAACATTTAGGTTTGTAAAAATTGGTCCATCAGGTATTGGTAAATTAGAATTATTTTTATATGTGAATCCAAAAGAAGCAGATAATACGGAACCTCCTTCATATAGTGTTAGTAAAGTTAAAGAATAAGGAGTATTATTTGTTAAACTAATTGTTGCTATATTTGTTGAGGAATTAAATGATTGTAATATATTATTATTATTTCTTAGCTGATAACCTGTTATATAAGAACTATTTTCTTTAGGTTTATCCCATTCTATAGTAACTACAGAAGTATCATCATTAAAATTTAGCTTTGTATTAATTGGTCCATTAGGTATTGGTGAAGTAGAATTATCAGTTTCGTTTGTAAAGAGATCCATGTGTTAATTATATATTAAATATTAGATTTAATTATCTTATTAATACTTTATTTTAAAAGATTAGTTATATAAAATCAATATTAAACTTTATGATTAAGAACTAATAAATATCAATTCCTAATGATTATAAAGCAGAAGTTTTAACTGTAGAAGAAGCTTTAGAAATTATAGCTGATAAAAATGGAACAATAAGTAAATCACCAACAGATAAAAAATTAACTAAAAAAGATATGGAAATATAAATTTAATAAAAAAATTTATTTATCCATTTATTCAACACTTTTTTTAATATCACAAAAAGTTTCATTAGTTGCATATTTATAGATTATATAAAGATAAGGGAAAAAGATAGCCATAAAGAAACCTCCAAAGCTAAAACCATTATTACATTTAAAAGAAAGATAAATTGCAAATAATGTTATGATAGAATGAAAAATAGTATATATAGTTTTTAATGGGTTCGAATTATTATATTCATTATTATAATTTTTATTACATACACATTTACGGTAAGGGGGGCAAATGGGGCAAGTTACACGCGCAGGGCAAGTTATAGGTGTAGGGCAAGTTATAGGTGTAGGGCAAGTTATAGGTGTAGGGGAAGTTATAGGTGCAGGGAAAGTTATAGGTGTAGGGGAAGTTATAGGTGTAGGGGAAGTTATAGGTGTAGGGGAAGTTATAGGTGTAGGGGAAGTTATAGGTGTAGGGGAAGTTATAGGTGCAGGGGAAGTAGAAGTTGATACCGGTAGAACTAAATTTTGTGAAGTATCAGTATTTGTAAAAAAATCCATATATATTAAATATTAGATATTTATTTTAATAATTTTTTCTTAATTTTTTGTAATTTTTTCTTCACTTTTTATAATATCACAAAAAGTGTCAGAAGTTGCATATTTATAGATTATATAAATATAAGGAAAAAAGATAGACGTAAAGAAACCTCCAAAGCTAAAACCTTTATTACATTTAAAAGAAAGATAAACTGCATATAATGTTACAATAGAATGAAAAATTCGGATAATTAGAATAGTGTAAATATTATACATATTAGATTCCATATTGATTATATATTAAATATTAGATAATTTTTTTAATAATTTTTTTAATTTTAATATGATACTTTATTTTCAAGAGATTTTTTTAGTAGTTTCTTAACACAAATTATTAATAAATAAATCAGAAGCAAATAAAAAAATTATTTATTCACTTTTTATAATATCACAAAAAGTGTCAGTAGTTGCATATTTATAGATTATATAAATATAAGGGAAAAAGATAGCCATAACGAAACCTAGAAAGTCGAAACCCTCATTACATTTAAAAGAAAGATAAATTGCAAATAATGTTAGGATAAAATGAAAAATACTATATATATATTTAAATGGGTTAGAGTTATTTTCGTTACTTACAAAAGGAGGTCTAGGACAAGCACACTCAGGACAAGCACAATCAGGACAAACACAAACAGGGCAAGTAGTTAAATTTCTAGATAAATCCATATTGATTATATATTAAATATTAGATAATTTTTCTAACTTTTTTTAATTTTAATATGATACTTTATTTTCAAGAGATTCTTTTAGTATTTTCTTAACACGAATTATTAACCAACCATTTACTCCATCAAGTTTATTTATATATTCACGCATTTTATCTTTATTTGCTGAATACCCACGTTGAACTTCGCGATAAAGAGCTAATAATGTTTCATCATATTCTGATGAAGTAACAGTATAATGATAAATACCATCACTAATTACTGAATTAAATGTGTTATCATATTTATATATATCTTTAATATATTTATACCAGAGATGAGGAGGAAGCTGGGCAAGTGTAACACTCCAATGATGAATTGGTTGTTTATTATTTTTACTAGAACTAGGAATTACAGCTCGCCAACCATTAGCATAATCATCTTGAGTTAGTGGTTTACAAATTACTTTTTCAATACCTTCTATATAATAAGAAATTTCAGATTGTTTAGAAACTTTACGATGATTTACTTTATAATGACCAAATGGAAGTTTTTCTCTTTTTACTTTTTGTTCATTTTCATCTACATTTTCTATATAATTATCTCTAGTTGATACCATTTATATATTAATTTAAATTAATATTATTTTAAATCATTTTTTTATTATTTAGAAAAATGATTTTAAATATTATTATAATAATGAATTCTTACAAGAAAAATCAAGTTACCCAATCTGAATTAATTAAATGGAAATCTAATCCAGAATTAAATCCAAGAACTAATAGAAAAATTACTGAAAAAGGAGAAATATATAATTATTTAAAAAATTATTATGATAAAGAATTTTCAAATAAATTAATTGAATACTCATTAGATGATTCAATAGATGATAAGGACCCAATTTCACTAGCTGTTTTTTGGATTGAAGAATATGGAAAGAAAAAAGTTATGTATACTGATATTTCTTCTTTAATTTTTTATAAAGATTCATATAATTTAGTTAGATGTTTTGAAAGAGAATCATTAGAATATTTAAAAGCACATAAGATTACCAAACATCCAATTACAATGGAAGAAATTCCAAATGACGTTTTTAAAAAAATATGTGCTAAAGATTTAGAAAAAGAAAAAAAAAGAAAAACTAATAATGAAATTGCTTTAGAAATATTTCAAAAATTATCATCTTTATCTATTTTTATTGATTCTGAATTATTTATGCATTTAAATAAAGAAAAATTAATTAAATTTAATAATGAAATAAGTGATATATATAAAAAAAATTTTTCTAGTTATCAATTAAAAGAAATTTCAAATAGAATCCTTTTTTCAAAATGCAATAATGAATTAGTATCAATGTCAATTGACTGCATTCAAAAATATCTATTACGTGATATGGATGATCTTTTATCTGTTAAAAAAGAAAACTTAATATATATGTGTAATTATTTATTAGTTGGTTCATTAAGTATTGTAATTCCAAAAGTTCGAAAATTATATCCTGATATTTGTTTTAATTTTATAATTTAAAAATATTTAACAATTGATAATATTATAAATACATTCTAGTAATCCTTTAGAATTTTTATTAAATTCTAGATAAATATCTGGTGAAGTATAAGTGGTATATGTTGCTGAATGATTAATTACAATTTTTGCATTTATTAGTTCATTGATATTGTTAGCATTTAATATAGAAACGGTTACTTGATCTATTTTTTGATATAAAATGGAATCACTGGATGATATTAGATTGCCTTGATTATATTTTTTAATTTTTCTGATAGTGTTAAGTTTGTTATTATTATCTTTTAATATTATCTCAAAAATAAATATTTGTGAATTATTATCATTATTTGTAAAAAGGCATTTTGAATTTTCCTGGGTTTTCTTTTGAATAGTATATATAATTTCACTCATTACTATTCAAAAGAAAAAACTAAATATTTTTTAATTAGGTGGCGATATACACATTTTAGAAAAATCAAAACCAATAAATGATGAACGACAGAATGTTAAACCAGCTGAATTTTGTGAAAATTCAACATATATTTCATTTTCACGTTGAATATACGATGATTGTTCTTGATTAATTGTACCTTTTAATTCATAATTAAAAGTTGTATCATAAGGAAATTTTGTAACAAGTAGTTTAAAATCTTTAATATCTGAATATTTTATCCTGTCATTTACTTCAATTAATTCTGTATGTTTTCCATTTTCAAGTTTTATGAAAATTTTTTTATTATTAGAGTTTGGGTTAATTGTAAGATCAAAAAAGTATTTTTGAAATTTATCATTTGGATTAGAGACAGAGTGACACGATTTTAAATATTGAATAGAATTTGAAATTGGTATTGGAATAGTTTTAATTGCAGACATATATAGGCTTATTAATAATAAGATAATATTTTTATAATAATTATTTTCAAAGATATTATAATTATAAATGAGTATTCTACATCAAGAAGAATATAATTGTCTTACGTGTCATATTGTGGGTTTAAATCCTTTAATTAAAAAAGAATTAATTGAAGAATTAAATAAAAAAGTATTTAATCCTGTTGATCTAGATGAAATAAATCAACAAATAATTAATGATAATGAAATGAATAAAATGTATACACAATATCAAAAATTTAAAGATACCAAAAATGATAAATTTAAAGAGTTAGAAAAAAAAATGACATTTTACTGGGAAAATAAATTTTTAGAATTATTAAATGAAAAAGTAAAAATAGATAAAAAAAATATACTAATTGGACAAAGCAATCATTATAAATATTTAAATAGAAAAATTAATTTAAATACACCAAATAAATTTATAATTCAATCAACAGAAAATGATATTAAAAAATTAATTCAATATAATTTAGAAACTTATAAAGAAGATATTATTAATGGTAAATTTCCATTAGAATATTTAGATTTAAATTTTCTTTCTAAAAAAAAAGATACTTTATCACAAACATATCTTAAATTTGGATATTTAGAAAAAGATTATAAACAACTTAAAACAATATTAAATTTATTAGAAACAAAAATTATTGATATACCTGGATTATGGATGGCAATGAAAGAACCATATAATATTGGTTCTAAAATTCATCCAAAGAAAAATGATAAATTATTAAGTTATATTGATCCAACAATGGCTTTATTAGGAGCTTTTAATTTTGAAAAAGATGAATTAAGTAAAAATTATACAGGAAAAGAAATAAAAATTAAAGAATTAAAACCAGAAGCTTTAAATAAATTAAATTCGGGTAGATTTTTATATTTAGTTGGTAAAGAAACTTTTATACCTCATGAAAAAGGTGCTAATAAAAAATTCTTTAGTCAAAATCCAGTAACTATATTACAAAAAGAAAAAATTTCTAATGTATATAATTACCTAATTGATAATAAAGATATTAAAGATAAATAAAAAATACCTTTTATCAAAAAGTTTTTGTTCACTGGGGAAATACCAGTGTACGACTGCAAGTAGATGAGTTTTCGTTCGGATCATCTGGGGTCTTCCGTTTTGCTAGCGCTCTTGGTGCTTTTGGTGCTTTTGGTGCTTCAAGGTCCTTGGGCGGTTTAGGCTGCTTAACAGGCGAATCATATGATCCGAGCAACAGAAGGGATTCGTGCGACAGAAGGGATTCGTGCGACAGAAGGGATTCGTGCGACAGAAGGGATTCGTGCGACAGAAGGGATTCGTGCGACAGAAGGGATTCGTGCGA
>Ga0209443_1000641_pt1 | contig 23350 bp, 25 predicted proteins | sample LauGreBMM110DCMD_2_FD_187571 | JGI IMG/M metagenome (GOLD analysis project Ga0209443, IMG submission 187571) | Freshwater lake microbial communities from Lake Michigan, USA - Su13.BD.MM110.DCMD (SPAdes) (version 2) | ecosystem: Environmental > Aquatic > Freshwater > Lake | place: Lake Michigan... | reverse complement strand
ACTACAATTATAATTATGTAATTATAATTATATATTGTATATGACTAACCATAAAAGTGAAGATTATAAATTAACTGCAGTTGAATATTATTTGATTGAGGATAAATCACAGGAAGAGGTATGTAAAATATTTAATTGCAAGCCAAGAAGTTTAATGCGTTGGGTTGACAAGTATCAAGAAACTGGAAATGTGGAACGATACAACAGAAAACCGAAAGAATACCTATAAAAATCGGCGTTTTAAATGTCCAAAGGTGTAAATACTTATTTTCTGTATTTTTTAGACGACTTGCGTTTTCTATGAGAACGTCTTCGCTTACTCTTTTTACCTCCCCAAAATTTATACCAAGGAGGTTGTGGTGCGGTAGCGGCAGCCTCACTCGGGTGTACGTTTGCTATCGGTGTTGGATTTTCGTAGGGAACCGCAGCGTCGCTCGGTTGTTGAACTGTTGCCATTGGGGTTACATCAGTTGGGTCAATCGCATCATTATCACCTTTTAACTTTGCCTGAAAATTTAAATCAAGCTGCTTACAATATGCGGACGAATTTTTTGTTCCGAACATCCCTTTTGGACAACAACTTTGGTAATTTTGATGCATTTCATCTGATGTTTTTAATTCAGTTAATTTATTAACATCGCATTGCCCCGACTGGTTCACTTTATTACTAAAAAAAAATCCACCCTTAAGACTTTTACGGGTTTTTTTATTTTTTTTAAAATTTCTTCTGGATTTCATTAATATATATATAATTACTATTATTTTTTTACGAAGAATTTTGTTAAACTTTGGTTTCCAGCCTTTTCATTATTAGTTTCTCTTAAATATTCATCAAACAAAAGAGTCTTAACCTCTTTGTTTTTAAGTTGTTCTAATTTATCTTCAAATTTTTCTTCATCACAATTTGAACGCAGAGTCTCTATTTCTTTCTTAAACTTTTTACCTTTTGTCAAAGTCTTACCTTGTAAGTCCCAAATCTTTTCTAAAACTAACGCAAATACTTGCTGAACCGGTTTCATAATTTGGTTCGTAATATAAAACGAATAATCAATTTTAAGATTATTTTCTGTTATAAATGTCGGAGTTTCAATTTTTTCGCCCTGTAATGCCGTTTTATTTGAAGTAACAATGTAAACAAATGGTATTCTATCACCAGAACTTGGTTTATTACCTGGGTCTCTAGATGTTATTCTATCTGCTAAAACTTTGTGAGCAATTGAGTTTGGATTTTTATAACCTGACCGCAACGATTTTGTGATAATTAATTTATCCATAGGATATTTTTCTTCTACTATATTTTGTAAACACGATTTTAAGAAATCAATCGCTTCTTTAATATTTTGTTTTTTCATTAATATATCAATAATACCTCCATATATATCTTTTACAATTGGCGCATTGTCTCTTCTTTTTAATACAATCCCCATTTCTTTTCTTTTACCTTTATTTGGGTCGGTTTCATAAAGCATGCCTACATATCTCTTCTTTGATAATAGGCAGAATGGCATAAATGTTTTCTCATATTCTAAATCGTGAGGTCCTTTTAAGAAACTAGATGCCAAATGACCTGCTTCCTGAGCTATTTCGATAGTGATTTCAAGAGCTTCTTTGCCGCGAATCGGTTTACCATCGGGCGTTTGTAAATTAAATGTGAAGAATACTGAATCCGTGTCACCATATATATATTCTGCGCTTGTTTTTACCTTACCATAATGCTTTGTTTGACAAATTCTATTTCCATAACATTCTTCAATAATTTTTTTGGCATAAGTCAATAATTTTCTTCCAATTGCAGTTGTACAAGCGGCAATATCTTTTTCGTAAAATGTACTTGTTTTTGCGCCACATTGACCATAAAGAGAATTAGCTGTAACTTTATAACCTAACTGACGCTGGTCCAATACATTTTTCATAAAATCGTCCGTTTGTTGCGGAATTAATTTTCTAGTATCCTTTCTTGCCTTTAATAGTTCTTTTAAAATAGAAGGCATAATTGCCTGACCTTCGCCGGATATATTCGGTTGAGCAAATCGGCATATTTTATAACCACATTTTATTTTTTCTGCCGCCGCCTTAGGGTTCTTGCGGACGTATTTATATGTATCATAATTGACATCTACATATTCGTAGCCGGGTAAGTTATCATATATATAAATACCTTTTTCATCTTTTTCGCCCCATTCTTCAATTAGGTTACCTGCCTGGTCATATTCTCTAGTCCAAACTTTACTATCATGAGACAAATTTTCACTAATCATAGAACTAGGATAAAGCGATGCGTAATCAACACAGGCAACCGGATTATCTAAATATAAGTCGCATTTAGGGTCTAAAACAATTGCCCCTTCATACCCTTCGTCTAGTCCACCTTTTTCTATTACAGGCATTAATGTTCTCTGTTCGCGACATTTTTTGGCAACATAACTGGTTAGCTTGATTCCTTGACCGCGCATAACAAGAAAATTAATGGGAACACTACAGATTTTTGCCATTTCAATAAATCCGGTAAGAATATCTGATTTATTAAATAAATAATGAACCAGGTTACAATCTTGAATACAATATTTTGCAATAACTGCCCTATCATCGGCGTTACCATTTGTCATTCTGAAAATATCTTTTGGTGTAACATCATCCTTAGCTAAACACCAACGAACTTTTTTAGATAATGTATCAGGATTTACAGTTCCATTAATGCGAAATTTACAGTTTTCTTTATCCACACCAGTTACCAGATATTTGGCACCATCTTCATAATAATCAACAGAATGCCCTATTTCTTCAAAATGAATGTAACTGCCTACCAGAAGTCCTGTCATATTGGAGGTTTTAATGATACTTTGGCAATCAGTATACTCTATTTGCTTAACATAATCACCTATAAAATTGCCTGCAACATAATCCAGTTTATATGATACTAAATTCGCCTCACGACGATAAAAGTTATATAAATCAACTTGAAGACGACCATTCATTTTAATGAATCTTAAATCGTGCTGACCACTTGCGATTTGAAGAGTGCTTTCCTCAATTTTATATCTTCGTGTATCATTACCATATTGGTCTTTTATAAGAGTTCCACATACTTCATCTTTTACCCGAGATAGTTTTAAAAACTCTTCAGCGCAATCATTTTCTTCGGCTCGTCTAAACATAAACTCATAATCAAAGCCAAATATATTATAACCAATAATAATGTCGGGATTTTCCCGTTGAACCAAATTTTGCCAGGCAAGCAAAACATCTTTTTCTGTATTGTAACTTTCAACAACACTATTTTCAATTGGTATATTAGAACAGGTATTTAATACAATACAATGATTAAAATGCGGGTCTGTATTACCATAATTCATAAACGTTGAACCAATAAATGTTACCTTATCTCCTTCCAGTTTGGGAAATACTTTTTTTAAAGATTCATTGAGTTCATTAAGTTTGCCTTCACGCTCGAATTTTTTATCGCAAAGAATATCTGAAATAGTGGCTTTTTTATCAGAATAATTTTTAACATGCGTTTTATACTCATTTTCCTCGTCTTCATCCATTCCCATCTTTTCGAATAAGGATTCTATCGTATTTTCATTGTTATTATTATTAGATACTAAGTTTCTAACTAAGGTTTCCAACCAAATTTCGCAAAGCCGTTGAACTTCTTCCTTCGTTTTCGGTGGGTTTTTGGGATAGACCAAATCAATTTGTTCCATTTTTTCGTATCCAAACGCTGCTAAAATAATTCTTCTTAAAATATTTTTACATAACTCTTTTGTCATTTCTATTTTTAAATTTTCAAAATATTCAATAATGTTTGTCGCTAATTTTTTATATGTTTTTACAGGAACAGGGAAATCACCATGACTACTACTAGCCTCTATATCAAAACTCATTATTTTGTACGGAACTCTCGTTTCCATGTCATTTAAAGGAATAATATTTTTATAGTTTATTGAAAATTCAAAATCACACGTAGTATTTTTAAATTCCCCTTTATTTTCAAGAGTTTTCTTTTTTGGCAAAGCTACCCAACCTGAAGGACTAATGTCTTTTATATGAAAGAAACGCAAAAGAGGTGGAATATTACTCTCATATAACTTTGTATCTGTATCATTAAATCTCAGCCCGTCTTTTAATAAGGTGTTACCTCCTTCCGTTTGGTAACCAGAATACCATAATTTTTTAACCTTATTAAAGGCATTCAGATTCGCAAATTCAAATTTAATAAATTTGTGTTCTTTACCTCCATCAAATCCATATAGTTTTCTGCGTTTTATAATTTTACATTCTGTAATAGAGTCTTGATAATATTTACCAATTTTTGATTTGATGAATTCTAAAAATTTTTCTTTCATTTGAATTGTCCATTTATCGTTTACCATAACGTAAAAGAATGGACGATAATCTTCGGCAATAATTGAAAACGTTTTACCTTTTTCATCAACCCCGAATATTTGAATCATAAAAGACGACGAATCTTTATACCTATTTACATCCTCTTCTGAAGATTCATTTGAAGCGGTCTTTGAATTATACACGTTAAAATCAACAATTCTGAAGATATGTTCCATTATTTAATTATTATAGTAAGTTATATTTATCTTATTTAAATTTATTCAATTTTAAAAATTAAAAATAAATTAATTCAGATTGAATGAAATAATTTATACACAACATCTATGGTTATAATTCGTAAAAATTAAAAATAAATATATATATTGATAATTTAGAATATGAGCGTCAAACAAATTTATGCAATTGCCGTGTTTATAGATGATAAAATGAAAAACGATAATAAAGTAAAAAACGATAATAAAGTAAAAGGTGTAGTAAGATTTACAGAAGATTTAGAAACAAATCAGATTAGAATTGACGTAAACGTAAAAGGGTTAAAACCAAATTCACTTCACGGATTTCATGTTCACGAGGCAGGGGATTTAACAGATAAATGTACAAGTATGTGTTCCCATTTTAACCCATATAAAAAATCACATGGTTGTCCAGGGATGAAAGAGAGACATGTTGGAGATTTGGGTAACTTAAAAACGAATTCAAAAGGTGAGGCAGTTTATAGTTTTTATGATGACATTATTAAACTTAGGGGAACTAAGTGTAATATTATTGGACGAGGTCTAATCATTCACGCGGACGAAGACGACTGTGGAAAAGGAGGGAATACAGAAAGTTTAAAAACAGGAAACGCGGGTAAAAGAATTGCTTGTGCAGTAATAGGCTATTCTAAGGAAAATTTTAACAGTATTTAATTATATACTTTATTTTTTTCTACCATATTTGCAGTATTGTTTTTGAGAAAAACCTCGGGGTCTCCTACAATTAATGCCACGTTTATATTTTCTAGACCATTTGCCGCCATTTAGATTGCGGCGTTTTCTTGTACTTTTCTTTTTATTTGATTTACCACCGGTTTGGGGTTCTTTCGTTTTTGTATTTATCCAATCCACAAATGAGTCAATTGTTCTATCTTTCTTTTCCATATTACTATCTTCATAGTTTTCCACATCGTTACCTTTATTTGTAATAAATCTTATTGTAGGAAAACTATTCGGTTCTTGGTTTTTGTCTTTGATTTTACTAGCTAAAACTTGGTCTATATCAACAATAGCTATTGTATTATCATTTGCGTATTTTTTTAAAGTATTTTTAAGCTTATCCCATTCAGGTCTTGTTGCATTACAAGGTCCACAACCTTCCATGTAATAAAGAATAAAAACCTTGTTATTCTTATTATCATGAATTAAATCGTTCAACACCTCTATCATTGTTTTACCATCTGAATTTTTTTCATTATAATTTTTAGTATTAATGTTTAAAAAAACCATTATAATAAATAACCAGAAAATAATAACCAGAAAATAATAAACAGAAAATAATAAAGACATTTATTTTTACAATTTTATCCTTATTAAATATATAATGACTGCCTTAACATTTTTATTTATATTAGTATTTTTAATCGGATTATACTTTTACTCAAAAGGTGCCGACCCTAAATACGCAGAGGGATTAACAAACAACGCATCACAAACATCCAGATGTCCTAATTTATTAATACAAAAAGGGTCTAATTTTTTTCTATACAACTCAAAGGTTGCGAAAGTTCCAGGAATCAATCCAATCGAGTTTGAAAATTTAGAAGATTATACAGAATTTTTAGATTGGCAAAGAAGCCAAGGAGTAAGATGTCCGGTTTTATATTTACAAGAAAGTTATGATGCCCAAGGTACTCGTGTTTATAAGGCAAGACCTAGTGTCTCAGAGCCTCAGGCAGGATTACAACCGTCTTCTGCCTCTCCTATAGGTATCGGTTCCCAAGTTCAACCTCCACCTCTTGAGCCAGTTGGAGAGCTTGCTTATCCAAATCCAACTCTTCTTATCGACGCAACGAGAAACGACCCGCCATATAATACAAATTCTTATCCGGGTTATGACCCAACCGATGCCTACGTAGGAACTACGACCCCTTTAGATGCAATGAATTATGAACAAGAAAACGCTTCAGTTAGTCCTGACCCAATGGACCCTAATTGGGGTGGCGCGGATTATACACAAAGTTTAGTTGATAAAGGTTATTATAAAGACAATAATGTTTCCATTTTTGTAGGTTAAACTTTTATTATAAATTAAATATTACATTTTTACACCTTTTATCATTTAAAACGCACATAATTTTATAATAAAATTGATATAATTTTATTATAAATAAAATGTTATATAATTACCACAATGTCTGCTAATTTTGAAAATCAGTTATGTTATTTTTGCGATGAAACATATCCTCATCCTAGTAGTTTTATATCAAGCTATGATGATTTATGGATTTGTCATCGTTGTGAAGACTTTGTTTTACCTACAAATTATAAAAACCGAGAACATGATGAATGTTGCGTTTGTTTTGAAGAAACGTCTTTAATTAAATTACCTTGTAATCATAAAGTGTGTTTGAAATGTTGTAAAACAATATATTTTGGTTCTACAACAAATGAACGTCCTATTTACTGGAGAGAAATGAGTGAAGAACAACCAATATGGCCATATGAATTAAATGATTATGATGAAAACGACCCTGAACGGATAAAATATGAAGAATATAATGAATTTGAAATAAAACATTTTGATATTGGAAAATATAATTACGATGAATTAATAACAATTAGAAATAGTTTAATTACTGAAAGACCTGAATGGATGAATACAGAGGAATTTATAAATTATGAAAATGGTCAATTTAGATATCATACCGATTGTGTAATATTAGATAAAGAATGGGAAAATTATAATGAAAGTAAAACAAAAGGAAATGGTATTTGCCCTTTATGTAGAGCAAAACCAAAGTAAACAATGTGTTTTAAATGATAAAAGGTGTAATATTTAATTTTATTAACCACTTTTATCAATAAATTTCATAACATTGTTTAAAGCGGCTTTTGATTGATTTAGCTCAGATAATTTAGATAATGCTTCATGCGGTTTACTTGTGTCCACCTTTAATGCTGCATCTAACATTAAATTGTTAACTAAATCATCTAAATTTAATATTACTGTTTCATAATCTGAGCGATATTTACTAATTAATAACATATCTTGTTGCTTAATTGTTGCAGCCTTAAGAGATGCGCCGTATGATGCAGCATTTCCTGCCACTCCATTTAAGGGCGGTGAAACCGTGTTTCCTGATGCGTCAGTCATACCTTCTCTAGTATTAAAGTTTAAATTTCTAAATAAGATATATGAAAAAAAACAAATAGCTAGAAAAATAAAAAAATTTATTAATTCTTTTTTCATTATATACTATATACATTTATTTTTTCAATAAATACTTCACAATATTTGCGATGCTTGTTTTATTTATTTTTCTGGTTTGTCCCTTTGCATTTGTATAAGATACATCTTTTAGGCATTCATTATTGTTTTCCACTTGTTTTATTAAGTCCGAAAAAGAGTTAAATTTACTCATTATTGCCAATGCCGTAACAGAACTTATTCCTGGTATTTGACACAACATAATCTCTCCAATATTATCAGGTGTGATATTTTCCTTTTTAACCTTTTTGATAACATTAACGTAGTCTTTATCTGGTGGTTCTTGTTCTAGTTCTTCTTTATTTGATTCATCTGGTTTATTTTGTTCATTTGATTCTTTTGCTTCTTTATTTGATTCTGGTTTTTTTTCGCCGCCGAATTGTTGAGGGGTACTTACCATTTCAGTTGGTATAGTTTTTATAAAATTTGGATAAAATCCTTTTTTCCCACTTGTAGTACCTTTTTCTAATTTATAAGCCATATTACATATAATTAATGCGGTCTCGTCCATTGAAAATGTTCTAAACACAGAAAACCCTTTGAAATAATTTAGAGAGAACATGGCAGAATAGGCAGTCAATTTTTCCGTTTTATTATCACTTTTAAAACGGTTTGATTTATTAATATCGCCTTCAATTAAATAAATAATATTATGATTATGATGATTTAATCCATTTAATCTATATGATTGTTCATCATAACGTCCATCTTTAATGCTCGCTAAAAGGTCAGATACCGTTTTTCTCTCAATTATAAGTTTGTCTTCTGTTTCATCGGCAATAATAAAGTCTCCAAGAGGCAAATTTTCTGTAACTATTTTGATTTGTTTAAAAATAGGTATAAATAATACAAGTTGTTTAATTTGCGTTAAAATTTCATGCTCTCTGTTGTCGACCTTGATAATCATTGGTATAAATAATTTAATAATATCTTATTAAATCATTTTAAATTAAATTAAATTAAATTAAATTATCCAAAAATTGATAAATAACTTGAAACAAAATTTAACCCATGTTTCCACCAATTGTGGCACGGTAACCGACCTTTTGTGTTTGAATTGTTCTGTTAGGAATACAGAATAGAGGAACACTTTGAGGAGCTCTCAATAAGAAAGGTTGACTTGGTAAAAACCAACCGACGCGAGGCGCGGTACCGGCTTTCTTCGAGCCGCCGCAAGTGTTGGTTCTGTTAATGATTGACGCTTGATTGCGTGCACTTTTACTGCCAGACATATAGACCATATTATATACTACAAAAATATTTTATTTTATTTTATTTTTTTAAGATATTATTAATCTAAGTTATTATTAATCTAAATATTTGAAAATAAACCCTTTTGTTGATTTTTGTTTTTGCTTTAAAACATCCTTAATACAACTTAAAGATATATTTAAATCTAACGAAGCATCTTTAATTTTATCAAATTTTGTTATTTCATTCATTTCTAAATCATATTGAACAATTTTTCTGTTATTACCTTTTATTAAACCAGCTTTATAATTGTGTAAATTATTTTCACTGCACGTAACCCAATCTAAGTTATTTGCGCTGTTATTTGTTTTATTACCATCTATATGATTTACAAATGGCTTATTTTCTAAATTTGGTAAAAACATTAACGCAACTAATCTATGAAGGGCATATTTTTGTACATTTACTCTTACATAAATATAACCGCTATGATGAGGTTTGTAGTCTGTCATTATAATCCCCTTGCTGTTTTTAAATCTTCCTAAAGAAGATACATAATAACCTTCTACAACTGTATTATCCATTTTAACTTCTCTCCAATCTTCGTTTTCTAAATTGTCTTGTTCAACCTTTTTCCATTTAAAACCAAAAGAAGATTTATAAACTCCTCTTATTGTACAACTTATAGAACTTTTAGCTGAATTTATATTGTTTGTTAATCCTTGAGAAACAACCCATTGGCTCGCATCATCAATAGAATTATATGTTTCTAACTTTTCATTTGTTTCAGTATGCGTTCTATATATTACTAAATTTTGATTGGTTGTTTGCTTAACTCCTAAACTACGATGAATATTATTTTCATGAGGGGTCATCCATTCTAAATTTTCAATATTATTATTAAAACTATTTTTATCCTTATGATTTACATGTTCTTTATTTTCATTATTTGGTATAAATGCCTGACATACCAATCTATGAACACTAAATGAAAATAATTTACAATCTTTTGATAATCCAACGTAATAATAACCACCGTTATTAGAAGCTTTCAGTAGTCTTCCTGTTTTTTTATTACGAACTTTACCAAATGAGCTGACTTCATAATTTTCAAAACCTACTATATTTTTCCATACTTCTATATTATTCAATAATGTTATAGCCTCCATATGTATTATACTATTACAAATAGTCTTTAAGTCCTAAATATTGAATATATTATATAAACCATATAAAGCCATTAGCATAATAAATATAAATGACCGAAGTTAAAATACCCCACGATGAAGACATCATTCGAACAGATGAAGGATTAATATTTAATCCGTATAACCCTTTAAATGTAAAGATTACATTGTGCGAAGTACAATCTATTCTTTCTAAATATGGTATATCACCTTTAGTTCATAATGTCGCACTTTATGAAAGAGCATTTGTTCATGAATCTTATACCAAAAGGCCTCAGTATGAAAATGCCCTTCAAAATATAACTATTGTCGAAAGACCACCAGATTGTATGCCACTTAGCAGCAAATCGAATCAACGTCTTGAGTTTTTAGGTGACGGGGTGCTTGAGTGTGTGACAAAATATTTACTTTATAGAAGATTTCCTAAAGAAAACGAGGGTTTCATGACTGAGAAAAAAATAGCTATTGTAAAGAATGAAGCTATTGGAAAAATAGCTTTAGAAATGGGGCTACATAAATGGTTGATATTATCTAAACACGCAGAAGAAAAAAAGGTTCGAACGAATTTAAAAAAATTAGGTTGTTTATTTGAATCTTTTATTGGGGCTCTTTTTTTGGACTTTAATAAAGTTGTTGTAAAAGATGAGGAAAATTGGTTTCAGTCAACGTTTGTTACTGGTCCTGGATTCCAAATGGCTCAAAAGTTTATTGAAAATGTATTTGAAAAACACATAGACTGGACGGCTCTTATTCAGAATGATGATAATTATAAAAATATACTCCAAGTTAAAATTCAAAAGGAGTTTAAAGTAACTCCTCATTATTTAGAAATAGAGCATGATATTGAGCTCGGATACAAAATGGGAGTATATTTATGTTTAGGTCAGCATATACATAGTTTAACGCATAATGACGCTGTAGATATATCATTTTTTCAAAATTTTAAGGTAATACATGATTATATTAGTGAAAATGGCAAGGCTTTGATATTTATGGGAGAGGGACAACATAAAATTAAACGCAAAGCGGAACAAATCGCGTGTAATGAGGCGTTAAAATATTTTGGGGCTAGCATTGAATTAATTTAAGTTTTTATATTGTGATTTATAAGATTATTATTTTTGATTTATAAGATTATTATTTTTGATTTATAAGATTATTATTTTGATTTATAAGATTATTATTTTGATTTATAAGATTATTAAACCGATATAAATAAAAAACTTATTATATATCCGTTGATTTGTAAAATTATAAAAATTTATATATTGAAATTATATAAGTGATGAATCCTTTAGACAAACTAAAACAAAAGTTAATGGTTAAACCAACTCTTGAAGAAAGGGAACGAGTCGCTGTTGTAATTAAAGGAGAGAAACCCGCCATAAAACAAAAGATTACAAAAAAAACAGTTGCAAAAGAAAAAGATAATGATTCAGACGATGATTTTTTTGTAAACCCAAACATCGCAACAAAAAACGAAGATGAAGATAAACCAAACGAACCTTCTAATGAAAAACTACCTATTATTGTAGACGAAACACAAAAAGGTTTTGACCGCGCAACTCTTCTAAAAAAATTAAAAGAAAGTAAGTTAACAAAGGTTACTATTAGAGAAGTTGCAGAAAAAACACAAGAAAAAAAAGAAGTAGAAGTAGAAATTGCGCAACCGTTAAGTATTCCAGCTAAAAAAGCAAAGAAAATGCCAGATTTTAACCCTCTTGTAATTGAAGATGACGAAGAATTTGTTATGGTACCTAAAAAGAAGGTCGGGTTTGTAGAAGAAGAAAACCAAGAACCAGAAAACCAAGAACCAGAAAAACAAGAGTTTATACCTATAAAAGTTCCTGATAAAAAACAAAGAATAACAAAAAAACCTGAAAAAGGAGTAGCAGTACTAGGTCCTGAAACTATTGTCAAAATTGGAGACACTGACTTATCTAAACGCCTTCCTACCAAAAAACCACCAATTTTAATCAAAGTTTCCAATTATTATATGAATAACAGAGAGATTTTCATAAATTTTATCAATTCTTTGTTTGAACCATACCGTATTGAGTTACAAAATAACACAGAAAGCATATCTTGTGACACTATTGGTAAAACTAATACGGACTTCTCTCTATTAACTCATCAAAAGATAGTTAGAGACTATATGAATCTTTATACTCCTTATCGTGGGTTGCTTTTATATCATGGACTTGGTTCCGGCAAAACATGTACATCTATTGCAATTGCCGAAGGAATGAAGGAATCGAAATGCGTTATCATTATGACTCCGGCTTCATTACAGGCAAATTATAGAGAAGAACTGAAAAAATGCGGTGACTTATTATATAAAAGAAATCAATATTGGGAATGGATTGATACAAATCAACATCCAGAGGCATTAGAACCAATTTCGGCAATTTTAAATTTACCTAGGGAATACATTCAAAGATATAATGGAGCATGGTTTGTTAATATCAAGAAAAAATCCAATTATGAAACTCTTAGCGATACACAAAGAAAAACATTAGAAGAGCAACTAAATGAAATGATTAAACAAAAATATAGATTTATTAATTATAATGGTTTGCGTTCTCAGCGTTTAGAGGAAATGACCTCAGGTTATACGAAAAATATATTTGATAACTCTGTAGTTGTTATAGATGAAGCTCATAATTTTATTAGTAGAATAGTAAATAAACTTAAAAAAGAGAAACCGGTGTCTAGCGAAGAAAATAGAAAAAAACCCGGAGAAGAATCAAAAGAGGGTGTTTTTGGCGAAGATATTCCACTAAATTTGGCAACAAAATTGTACTATATGTTATTAAGAGCTCAAAACGCAAAAATTATATTGTTATCCGGTACGCCTGTTATTAATTATCCTAACGAATTTGCCATACTTTTTAATATTTTAAGAGGTTATATTAAAACTTGGAAAATACCTCTTAATGTTCAAACATCTAAAAAGATTGATAAAAATTCACTCCAAGAAATTTTGCTTGGTGTAAAGTCTCTTGATTATTTAGATTATTCACCTTCAAGTAAAGTGTTAACTATTACAAAAAATCCATTTGGATTTAGAAATAAGATTGGAAAAGAATCAGGGTATCAAGGAGTACAAACTAGTTATATTGATAACGCTGCCTACAATCCAGGTGTTAATGAAATGAAAGAAAACAAAAAGAAAGCCGATTGTAAAAAAGAAGAGCTAAAAGTAATAAATGATTCTGAATATGTTTTTACAGACGATGAGTTCGAACGAAAAATAATAAGTACATTAAGAAGAAATGACATTGAAGTTATTCCTGAAGGGATTAAAGTTAAAAATATGAAGGCATTACCTGATACTTTGGAATTATTTGAAGGACAATATATTGACTTTGAAACAAAAAAAATTAAGAATATTGATTCATTAAAGAGACGCATTATCGGGTTATCATCCTTTTTTAAAAGTGCGCAAGAAAGCTTGCTGCCTAAGTATAATAAACAACTTGGCGTTGATTACCATATTATTAGAATACCAATGAGCGACTTTCAATTCAAAATTTATGAAACTGCGAGAAAAGAAGAGAGAAAAAGTGAAAAACCAAAGAAAAAACAAACCATGGGTGATTTATTGAAAGAATCTACTTCTACATATCGTATTTTCTCTCGTCTTTTTTGTAATTATGTTATACCAGAAAGACCTATTCCTGAAAGAAAAACTAAAAAAGAAGACGAAGAAGAACGAGAAGGACAAGAAGGACAAGAAGGACAAGAAGGACAAGAAGGACAAGAAGGAAATATGAATCTATTATTAAAGGAAGCAGAGAAAAGCGCTTCTAAACAAGACGTAAGTAATACACAAGAAGGAGAAGTCGAAGGCGACGAAATTCTAGATGAAATTGGAGGAATTGATTACAAAATAAGATTGGATAGAGCTATACAACATATTGTAGACAATTCTAATGAATTTCTAACACCAGAAGCATTACAAACCTATAGCCCTAAGTTTTTAAATATTCTTGAAAATATTAAAGACCCCGAATACCAAGGTTTACATTTGGTTTATAGTCAATTTAGAACCGCAGAGGGAATAGGTTTATTTTGTAAAGTGTTAGATAAAAATGGATTTACAAGATTTAGAATAAAAAAAAATGCATCCGGAATTTGGACAACGGATATTCCTGAAATAGATAAAGGTAAACCAACCTATGCGTTGTATACTGGTACTGAAACAAGTGAAGAAAAAGAAATAGTAAGGCATATTTATAACGGAGAATGGGACCAAATACCAGACAGTATTGGAAACGAATTAAAAAAGCAATATATCAATAATAATATAGGTGAAGTAATAAAAGTTTTTATGATTACATCATCTGGGTCAGAGGGCATAAATTTAAGAAACACACGTTATGTCCATATTATGGAACCTTATTGGCATCCGGTGCGTTCAGAACAAGTTATAGGTCGCGCAAGGCGTATTTGCAGTCATAAAGATTTACCTAAGGCTCTTCAAACTGTAGAAGTGTTTGTTTATCTAATGATTTTTTCTCCAGAACAATTAAAGTCCGACGAAGCTATAGAATTAAAAAGAAAGGATTTAAGCAAGGCTCTTCCAAAAGCCCCTCAAACTAGTGACCAATATTTGTATGAAATTTCTGAAATTAAAGCGAACTTAACCGCACAACTGACCGACGCAATTAAAGAATCCTCATTTGATTGTTATATTTATTCTAATGGTAAATGTGTTAATTTTGGAGACCCGACAAATAACAAATTTTCATATGTCCCTGATTATTCTGAGCAACAAAATGATACTACTGTTCAAGCGAATAAGGTTGCCATTGAATGGGTTGGTAAAGCAATTACGTTAAATGGTGTAGATTATGTTTATCGCAGGATTAATACGAATTTACTTAATATTTATGATAAAAGTAGTTATGAAGCGGCATTAAATGACCCGTCAATTGTGCCATTACAGATTGGTACCTTAAAAACCAATGAAAGAGGAGAAAAGGTATTTGACCAACTAGTAACAAGATGAAATAATCGTTTCAATTATGGTTTTATCATCTTCGGATAGCTCGTTATATGTAGTTATACCTTCAGCTATACTTACAATTGATTTATTATAGTAAATTTCTAATTTATTTTTAATTGTTTTCATTATTTTTGCCATTTTTTTTTCTTTAAATATAATACACCTTAAGGCAAACCTATTAAACTCGTAATTAGTATTAAACCTATTATGGTTGCGACTTATTGCGTTAATTGACACTATATTTATAATATTTAATAAAAGTGCTAAGATGACTATATTCATTATATAAATATATAGTCATTTATTTATTACATTTTAAGTAGTAATTTTTGATGATAAGTTTTTTAAAAAATCTTGCATTTTTGACATTTCCTCTTGAATTTCATTTAATCGGTTAGTTACATCAATGATTGTTTTTTTTATTTCTTGATTATTATCTGGTTTCGTTTCTAGTGGTTTCGTTTCTAATGGTTTCGTTTCTAATGGTTTCGTTTCTAATGGTTTCGTTTCTAATGGTTTCGTTTCTAATGGTTTCGTTTCTACTCTTTTTAGTTTTTTAAATATATTTTCTTCGACTAATTTATCATTATTCACAATTTCATTTTCTTCAAACTCTTTTGTTATGTTTTCACCCCATGTTACATTTCTTTTTTGTTCTAACTTATTAAAAGTAATTTCATCATTTTCTACTTTAAAATATTTTAATTTTGTATTTGTATTTGTATTGATATTTGTATTGATATTTGTATCTTGACTCTGAGAAAATGGTGACTGTAATTTTTCATTTTTTATTGATGTCTCTTGCGGTTTTAACCAATTATCATCTTGTATTTGCGAATTAAATCCACGATTAATTTCTTCTACATCATAATTTCTTTGAGCTGTCATTTCCTTAATTATTTTTTCCATTTCTGTTATCGGCATATTATCATGTTTATCATTAAAATCTGGAACAGGCGGAACTTTTAATGTCATCGCACTAGTAAACTCCTCTTGACGCTTAAATAACTCTTTGTCAAATTGACTTTTTCTATCACTATGTATTTCTTCATAAGTAATTAAGTTTTGTTGATTAGTAGGCGAGATTTCTTCCAGAATTGTGATTTTGTTTGGTTGTTGTGGATAATTTTGTTTTATAAAGCTTAACATTAAAATTATATATTTTTTATTCAAATCAATTAAACTATTGTTTTTTTTCAAGACTTCATTTTCATAAAACCCTTTTAAATTATTTGTAAAAACTTCTGAAATTTTTAGCTGAATGTCTCTTGACAAAAATTTAAATATATCTTCGTCGCTTATAACGTCCCATATCATAGAGATGTTCGACTGTGTTAAAAAACTTGAAATATTCATAGATATAAATATGTTTAATTTATATTTATGTAATTATACGTAAATAATGTTTTACTTAAAAATTGTTTAACCATTTTTTATTTTATCAAGTATAATACTATGAAAAATTAATATAACAATTATTAGACATATTGTAAAATAAGTTACATAATGAATATCCTCTTTTAAAATAAATTTACTATTTAAAATAAGACAAATAAAAATAGTAATTAAAAATATTGAGTAACTCATAACACTACTTATATTCTTTCCATAATAATACATTGCAGGGATTTTAATACTATACTCTATCACTGCAAAAAACAATGATATTAATAAAATTTTTGTAAAGTTATTTCCAACTCCAGGGATTTTGGCATAAAAATTTGAAAATTGATAAATAATAGAAGACAAAAATATTAAACTTATTAAAATTATAAAATCGTAATTTTTTACCATTATATTAATTATATAATTAATGAATAAATTAAAGTGAATAAATTAATTAAAGTGAATCATTAAAATATATATGTCTAAATTTGTTCATATAATCATCTTTTAAAATATGGGTTTTTAAATAATGCTCTGTCATTTTATCTTCGAGCATGTGAACAATAAAGAATAAAGAGTAAATACCACATTCAGTATTACCATATTGATGCTCAATTCCTGCGTTGCTATCAAAATTAAATTTTATTTTATGTTTTAAGTTCATGCCTTGTTCTATAATTCTATCAACAAGAGCCTTTATTTGTGGTACTGGTTTGTCTCCTGTACTATCGAAAAAGAATATTGTTTTCTTTTTTATATTAATAAACATCGATATCCAATGTTGTCCTGGCTTATTATGAGGGTCTGTATTAAATATAATTCCTATTTTTGTTTTACCATTTTTGATTTGGTCTTTTAAACTAAAATTACATAATTCATCCCAAACACATTCACCGTATAATTTTCTAGTATCAAAGTCAATTGGAGATGGACCAATAAAATCAAAACATTTGTAAGCTTTTTCATATTGTTTCATAACTTTAATAATGTCTTCACTAGAAAGCCACTCATTTGGATTTTTTTTCCATTCTTGTGGAGATTCTGGGGCAAAGGAATCAGCCATATCACTCCCAACTGGACCAAATTCGGTTACCTGTTTTAACCAGCACGACTCTTTATTACACACCTTTTGTAACTTCTCACTTAACAAACGATGAATTTCTTTTGGAGAATTGGAGTTGATTTTGACATCGGGGTGTCTGGCATTCCATAAGTCCCTTAATTTATAAAGAGAGCGGTTTGTGTAACAGGTGAAGTCGTTCAGTTCATCTTTAGGCTTTGGGCTGCAATTAATTTTTTTTAATTTTATTGTTTTTTTTAAAGTTGAGCCGCCTACTCCTCTCGCTACATTTTTTCTCTTACTTTTCATTTTTTTTGTTTGTAGACGCCTCAATTTTATTTTTCGTGTCATTGTCTTCATATAAATTAACAATATTTTTCTTTTTTAGACCCTTAATTTTTAATTTTTCGTCTTTTAAATTTATTTCTTTTTGTTTTGGCATTATAGTTTCATCATTCTTTTTTATAATAGTTTTTGTAACATATTTATCTAAAGTATAAATGTCATTTTTGATTGAACGCATCAAAAGCTTGTCTGCCTCTACATTTGTTGTTGTATTTAAAGATATATCAGGTAAATTATAACTACAGTTATCATTAGGGGTTTCTAAATCATTGTATTCTGATTGTATTAGGTCATTGTTATCGATTGTCTTAAAATAGTTTATTGAGGAATTTAAAAAACTATCATACGCATATTTAACGTCTGGTAACAAGTCTTCTGGAGATTTACCTGATATTATCTCTCTAAATAAATTAAAAATACGTTTTTTATAAAATTTGATATCCTCTTTATTTAATTGTTTTGCCTTTTTACTTCTGATATGGTTGTTAAACATCTCTTTATTTAATAAACAGTCTAAAGTGACTTGGTTTACAAAAGCCTCTGACATTATAATATTTTACATTAAGATAAATATTTTACATTAAGATAAATATTATACTATTTGATTTAATAATAAAATTTTATTTGATTTAATAATAAAATTTTATTTGATTTAATAATAAAATTCATATTCATATTTAGTTTTGAGGGGTTAAATCTTTTATTTGGGTTCTTGTGCTATTCATAAACATATTATATCCAATTGAATTATCGTTCGGGTTAGGGTTAAAGCTTGAAAAAGTACTTTCACTGAATAACATATCATGCGGGTTTGGTTGAACGCTTGTTTTAAATTTATACTGATATAAATCACTATTACTATTGGGTACATATACTGCCTGACTACAATCTTGTAAGGCATAAATTTGGTTTCTTAATACGGATTCCGTATTTACATTGGAGGCAAAGCCTGACCACGGCGATTGAGTATTGCCTGGATTAAATGTGGTGTGTACATTATATGTTGGATTTTGATTCAGTTTTACATTTGTTGGTTTCCTTGGGTCTACAATTGGTAAATAAGAATATTTTGTCATTACAGGACGAACATCTATATATGGTTGTAACATTTGTGAAGGAATGTTTCTGTTGTATATTCTTGTATTCGTTTCTTCTTGCATTTTAGAGTTACAAATAGAACTTTCAATATATCCTTTATTCATTGATATAACTTTATCCATTGATATAATTATATATTATTTTTTTAACATTATTTTTAACATTATTTAAAAAAGTATAAAGAATTCGGTTTATATTATATATTATTTCAATGTGCGGAATATTTGCTCTTCTAAATCAAGAAAATATAAAATTAAATGGAATTGAAAATGAATTTATGAAAGGGAAAAATAGGGGACCAGAGTTTTCTAAATTAGATAATAGTTATATGAAAATGGTTTTAGGATTCCATAGGTTAGCTATTAATGGTTTAAATTCAGAATCTAATCAACCAATAGTTATCAATGATGTTGTTTTAATATGTAACGGTGAAATTTATAACTATAGGGACTTGTATGAAATGATGAGCATCACTCCTTTTACTGGGTCGGATTGTGAAGTAATTATTCATTTATACATTAAATATGGAATTGAACAAACTCTCACCATGTTAGACGGGGTTTTTGCATTTATTTTATATGATAATCGTGTATCAACTGATATAAATAATAAGGTGTTTATAGCTCGAGACCCTCTAGGAGTTAGGCCATTATATTATTTAAAAAATTCTAAGGAGTATTGTAACCTATACGGATTTGCCTCAGAATTAAAATGTCTTGAAAAATTTTACAATCTAAATACCGACCATTACTCTATTGAACAATTCACGCCTGGGACATACAGTATATTTAATTTGTCTAATACAGTTTCTTCTATTTGGAAACCTTTAAAAGAAAATATAGCTTATTTTACACCTAGTTTTTCTTATAGTCCTGGTATTTTACCATATAATAATCACACATTGATTAAGCAAAACTTGAACGGCATAGCTTATGCTTTGGCACATAGTTTACAAAATGCCGTTAATAAAAGATGTTTAACTACAGAACGACCAATCGCTTGTTTGTTGTCTGGAGGTTTGGATAGTAGTTTAATTTCTGCTCTGGTTTCTGATTATTATAGACTTCATCATGTAGATAAGCAACTAGAAACATATAGCATCGGGTTAAAAGACTCTGAGGATTTAAAATATGCCCGTATTGTTGCCGAGTGGATTGATAGTAAGCATACTGAAATTATTGTCACCGAAAAAGAAATGTTTGACGCTATTCCTGAGGTGATTCAGGCAATCGAAAGTTTTGATACGACAACTGTAAGGGCAAGCATCGGCAATTATCTTTTGGGTAAATACATCGCTGCAAATTCAGAAGCCAAAGTCATATTTAATGGAGATGGCTCAGACGAACTTTTTGGAGGTTATCTTTATATGAACAAATGTCCTGATGATATTGAATTTGACAAAGAAAGTAGAAGACTACTTAAAGATATTCATCTTTTTGATGTTTTACGCTCTGATAAATCTATATCTTCCAATGGTCTTGAGCCACGCACACCATTTTTGGACCGAAATTTGGTGAATTTTGTATTGTCTATTCCATCTTATTACAGAAATCATACAAATTTTAACGCGCCAGAAAAGAATATTTTGAGAGAGGCATTTAACATTAACGCTATTAATATTCTACCATTTAAGGATTCTAGAGAACAGCAGTTACTTCCTGATGACATTTTATTTAGAAAAAAAGAAGCCTTTAGTGATGGAGTAAGCTCTCAAGGACGTTCTTTATATGTTATTCTTCAGGACCAAATAGCTTTATATCTAAATATGGAAGAAAAGACGAATAAATATATATCTTGCATTGAAACTGAAAAATACTATTACAAAAAGGTATTTGCCAGTTTTTACCCGAATTGTGAAAACATTTTACCCTATTTTTGGATGCCAAAATATACAAACGCAAAAGACCCCAGCGCAAGAACGTTATCATTTTACACCTTTTAACATTTGAAACGCCGATTGTTTTGCGTTTATAAATTTAAAACAACATGCATAAATAGTATATACATAATGCCTTCTCTTGATAATTTTTTTTTGAATTTATTACAAGATGATTATACAAAATACAATTGTTTTATTGAAACTGGAACTTTAAATGGTTGTACAATTTTTTCTGTAGAACCATATTTTAATAAATTATATACTATTGAATTTAGTGAAAAATATTACATTAATACAAAAAATAATTATAGTGGTAATAAAATAAACTTTATATTAGGCGATAGTTCCATTGTGTTTGAAAGATTATTACCAAATATTACTGATAAATGTATATTTTTTTTAGATGGTCATTGGAGCGGTGGCGATACTGGACACTCTAGTAAAGATTGTCCCTTATATGAAGAAATTACACATATCAATAATTTATTTACAAATGATGCTATTATTATTATTGACGATTTTAGATTATTTGGGTTAAATAAATTAAGTGGTAAATTAGGTGAAGATTGGAGTGAAATAAATAAAGAAAAACTGTTAAATATTTTACAAGGACGAATTAGTAAGGTTTATCATTTAGATAGTGAATGTGCTAAAGACGATAGATTAATTATTCATATAAACGCAAAATACCCGGCATTTGAAATGTAAAAAGGTGTATAAAGAATAGACCCGCGTAAATATTTTTGTCTACCAATAATATAAATGTTTAATAAAAGGTTAAATAAATTTCAAGAAAAATTTGTTGATATAGTTATTTTTGTATCATATTGTTTAATATTTATTTCATTTTTTAGGCTATCTTCTACCGCACCACAATACCTAGAAGGCATAGATTATTATTTTAGAATTTACATTTGTTTATTTTTAATTTGGCGTTTTAACCCACTTAGAAAAATTGATACCTTTACTAATTTAGACCGCAAAATAGCATTCAGCGCCGGATTATTTATTCTCACAACTACTGCGTTAAATGATGTTTTAGGTGCTGCAAAAGAAAAAGCGGAAAAAATTAGACAAAAATTATTATCAATTCAATAAACTTTTTTTGTTTTATTTTTTTTGTCTATTTTATTTTTAACATAACGTTTGCTTAATGATTTGGGTTTATGTTTATTAAAAAACCTATGTAAATGGGTTATTATTTGTTTCCCAAGTATTTTATCAATATCATATTCTTGTAAATCTTTTTCAATAACTTTGTACTTATATCTTTTAAACTCTGCCATCATTATTTCATCAAACTCCGTTTCATTACCAATTATTTTTAATCCAATACCACTTTCTTTAAACTTTGATAACATATAGTCAAAGCTTAAATCGTAATAATAAGGTTTTATATTTATATAATAAATGTTATCATTCGCCATTTCAGGATAAAAGCTATCATCCATAAAACAAATTTCGGCATTTATGGGTATTTTTGTACATTTTATAAAGTCTTGGTGCGTTTTACTATGACTCGTTCTACAAATTTCTACGCGTGTTCCATTCACTTTAAACGCGGATATTAACTGGTCTATTAGTTTATAATTTATCTTATTTTCAAAGTAGGATATAATATGCTTAGACCATTCAACCGGTCCTTGATTATTTGTATATATCATCATCTTATGACAACATTTAGATTGTTTCTTACTTTTTAAATACATTAAAATATTAATTATATTTGGTCTAATAAACTCGGGAAATAAGTCTAAAATATCATTGAAATCATTTTGGTTGAGGGTAGGTTTATCCTTTAGTTTAATAAATTTATTAAGAGAGTCCCAAAAAATTCCATATTCAGTAAAATACCCGAGCGTTTCATCTAAATCAAATACAACTATTTTCATTACTAATATATGCATAGTTTTTAGATTTCAAAAAATACTTAATTACTAAAATATTATGTATCAGAATATCAAACAAAATATCAAAATAATATAATAATTTAATATTTTAATAGTATAAGACTGTATGAATGAATTAACAAACAAAGATTATAAACAAATTTTAGATTATTATAATAAACCTATTCCAAACTCTAAACGTCTATTAAAAATAAATGCCGAAAAAATATTAGCTGAAAAGCTATGTAGGTGTATAAAAAAAATAGACCCTGAAAATGAAGCAAAATCAATTGGAATATGTACTAAAACAATTATAAACCGTAAAGGCTACACAAGAGGTAAATTTCAGTGTAAAAAGAAAAGGTCTATTACATTAAAGAAAATACGAAAAAACAGTTACTAATTGTAGAAAATAATTGTATAAAATATTATTATTATATAATATTATTATTATATAATATTATAATGACCCATAAATATTATGATGTAATT
>Ga0209443_1000640_pt1 | contig 23372 bp, 25 predicted proteins | sample LauGreBMM110DCMD_2_FD_187571 | JGI IMG/M metagenome (GOLD analysis project Ga0209443, IMG submission 187571) | Freshwater lake microbial communities from Lake Michigan, USA - Su13.BD.MM110.DCMD (SPAdes) (version 2) | ecosystem: Environmental > Aquatic > Freshwater > Lake | place: Lake Michigan... | reverse complement strand
TTCTGAGTAGTTTGCTTATTTTCCTCAAGCAAATCAACAACACCATGTGGAGTTCCCTTCATGTGTGTTCCACAATATTCATCCTCCTCCTTCTTTCGTCGCGTGCATTGCTCGCCATTTGCACGCTTTGCGCCACACCGATCACAAAAAGGCACAACATTCTTGACACGCTTTCTCTTCATAAAGTCCTCCTTCACTAAAGTTAGTCTATCATAATCATAAATATGTTGCAAAATAAGATTCATCTGCTCATTTTGAACACCTAAAGCAGTCGCCTTATCGCGAATGCTATCCTTAAATGTAGTAATATATCCGTCTAATCGCTTGTTAATTCTGCGCTCCATGGTGGTAGTGTTACAATACATTATCAACATAACTTTAGTTCAATTTTTTTAAATATATAATAAAACAATTTAAAGCCGCAAGATTTACGGGTCGCCCTTCTTCTTTCTGGGTTTATACTTTCTTTTTGGTTTTTGTTCTGTTACTATGGAGTCATCCTGTTTGGGTTCGCTTTCGGTTGTTAATAATGACATGTCGTCTGGTAAATTTTCTGGCTTTTGCTCATCATTTTGCTCCACATCTTGCTCCTCTTTTGGCTCCTCTTTTTGCTCCTCTTTTTGCTCCTCTTTTTGCTCCTCTTTTTGCTCCTCGTCTATTTCCAAAAATATACCTTGCAGCGTGGTCGTTTCTCTCTTAAAATTGGTTTGTATAGCAGAATTGATTGGTTCAAGTCCTAAGGAACCAGATGACAATGATGATGTAGGAGTCTGCGCATTTTCATTGGCTATGCTTTGTTTCAATTCTTGCAATACATATTTATTAACACTATCGGCTTCAAGCGTCTCAATCATTGATCGTCTTTTTGTTTTATTTATTTCAGCAGAGTCTTCAAATTTTATATCATGATTTATCTGGCTCATAAATAATTGCATTTTCGTCGTGAAACGCTTAAAGTATTTTGTGTGCAACTTATGAAAAAATTCCGTATATGTTATAAACAAAACCAGCTTCTCTCTTAATACCACATTGTTATAGTTGAATGTGTGTATAAAATTGTCAATGTTCAATCCAGTTGCATTCTTTATTTGATGAACTTTCAAATCATTCTCTTTAAGTTGCAAAAAATTATTGACAGAGTTTAATAATATAATAATTGTTTCGTGCAAATTCTGTATTATGTCAAATTCATATTTCTTAAACGGCTCTAAATCCTTATAAACCGGGTAACTATTGATATTTACACTTATTAAATCCAATGTTTTTTTATCATCCTTAATATTTTCTAAAATATAATCAACTACAATCTTGTAGAGCTTAAAATACTCGCAATATATTCTATTTGTTATTGCAGCATATAGGCGTTTCATATCTTCATACTCTATATCTATTAATTTCCCTTGAAAATGAAATGAGTCTAACCCAAAAATAAACATCTGCTGTTTGTTATTTTTGATAAATTCGGTATAAATATTTTTTAATTGCGTTATTTTACCTTCCATTGTTTCAAATATTTTGATATTTTCATTTTTTAAATCCACGACGGTTGTAAAATCTATCTTAAGATCGCTTATTCTCTTATCCATATTATTTTGTTATAAATTAATTTATCCATATTATTTATGGAATCAGCCGACGCCGAACTAGATATTGTTAGTATAAATAATAACGACGTTGAATGGACTACCGAACACGAACAAATCCTTATTGAATGGGCTGACAAAGCAATGTGTTATAGATGGTTACATTCCAAATCAAATTCCATGTATTCTAGTTTGAATGCATGGTACACTATCCCGGTTATTGTTATATCTACTCTTACAGGAACCGCAAATTTTGCACAAACCAGAGTTCCTCTTGAATACCAAAATTATTTTGCGATGATTGTTGGGGGATTTAATATTTTAGGGGGAATTATTTCAACGATTCAGCAATTTCTAAAAATTACACAGCTTAACGAAGCGCATCGCGTTAGTGGTATTGCGTGGGACAAGTTCTATAGAAATGTTAAAATTGAACTTGCAAAACATCCAAGCGAGAGAATGCCTCCTGCGCAAATGTTAAAAATGTCTAAAGAAGAATTTGATAGATTAATGGAAACAAGCCCTAATATTCCTGATAAAATTATTAAAATATTTAATGCCTCTTTCAAGAAAAGCGAGGCATTTGAAAAAATTGTTAAACCAGAAATTTGCGATGTCCTCGTTTCCACCGAAATGTATAGAAATCCGTGGGCCAACGACGAAAACAAGGAAAAAAATGCATTAGAATTAGTAAAAAATAGAAACCTTAAGCAATCAAAAGAAAATCTAATAAATATTTCAAATAATAATATTGTAAAAGAATTCAAGAAAACATTCTTCAATTTGAACAATCGCGAACCCATGGATTCGGAAATTATTGGTAACTTGCAAGAAAAAATAGAGTTATCAATATTACAAAAAATTATCAACGAACAAAAAAACACCGATGCTATTGTAATAAATATTGATCACAGCGATTAGGTATTATAATGTAATGTAGGATATGCATTTGGCAATACTATCATTGATAATAATAAAAATAAAAAAAACCCAACGTATGTGCCATATGCATCAGAACCAACTCCATAAAAAGTTAGTATTTGAATAATAACATACATAAATATCAATGAAAATCCTAATATAGTAATTATCTTACCTGCCGACATATATAATTATTTAAGAAATTAAATACTTATATACAATTTAAATGATATAATATTCGTCATTATTGCCCCACTCTTTTCCTAATAACGTCTTATTAATAAAATGACAGGTCAGTGGATGTTGTTGATCATAATGTGTTAATGCCCATAATGGATGACCATCATTAGAGCCAATATACATACTATCATATGAAGCTTTTTCATCCTCTTTAGTATTTTCTGAATATATTTTCATATGTCCAACAAATAAAGCAAATCTTATTATTCCACCTTTTAAAAATTTGAAATTTTCATCTACTGCATTCCCTTCTACATTGTCTTTATTTGACCACCCGGCCATTTTTATCGCCTTTTGATAATCTGTAAAATAATAATGAGGAGTTGGCAAATTTTCTTGAATTGTTTCGCTTATTCCAAAACATGAAATAAACTCTAAACGCCCTGAAGATGCTCCGATATACCCTATGATTGGCGTTTCTATAATACTACCATCTCTATCCTTTAAATATCCGAAATCAATGTTATTTACATCTGAAAAAAACGACGTAACTGCCGGATCCAACGGAAAATTGCACACCTTTGAATGATTCATTATTTCATCCATTGTAACCAACCACAAATCATTCATTCTATACAAATCATGAACATTTATTACACATTTACTAAAATCGTAAAATACGTAAAATTGGTTATCCTTATTCACAAACCCTTTATACTCATACATACCACTTTGTATTTTATATGCCGCGTGCATTATATCCAAAATATAATTACTAAAATTCATTACTGGAAAATTTCGCACATATTCAAAACTGGGAAACGTTATCAAATCGCCTTTTGTTTCATGATTCTTATCGTATTTTCTTAATATAAACTGTAGAAATGGCATCTTTTCAGTTTCCGTTATATAATATGGGCAAATGTGTATATTTCCAGATTCATAATTATTTGCGCAATATTCCAAATCATCATCTAATAAATTTAATCCGGGATATGTATAATTAGAAGGAGATTCATCCGATTCTTGCCTGCTAGGGGCTTTAATATTCGTGCTATTAAAATATGCTTGCAGCGCATCTCGTTCTTCTTGATACATAGTATTTATTCTCTCATTAAATTCGGATTCGTCATCACTCATTTTATATATTTATTCAATTTCATTTAAATATATTTTTTAATAATCATTATATAAGCGTAACCATTTTACAATAACGGTTGTTTGGGAAGATCCAGGGATGTTTTTACTTACTTATCTATCTTACGCTTAATCGTCTCCTTAATTTGTTCTTCTCTATTATCCAGAATAAATTTAGTTACCTCTTCAGCTTTAATATTTGTTGATGCAAAATATGTTTGCAGTGTTGAAATTAACGTTTTTGCATTAATTGCCTTTTTCACTTTATTTTGTTTATAAACTAAACTTCCACCATTAATATCAAAACAATCTATTTCATTCTTTTTCATAACTGTCATCAATGATTCAGATAATTGCTTCTTCTTATTTTTTCTATCTCGTATTTCATTTTGCAGTTTAATTATTTCTGAATCAATCTTTATCCACTCTTTAATATTTGTTATCAATTCGTCTTTTGTCTCCATATAAAATTAACAATAAATTAATTTTATATTATTATCCAAAAATATATTATTGGAGTTTTACTCATCTTGTTCTTCGGTTGAAACAGGATGCTGCAACTTATAATGGCGCATGCAAAAACCATCTTGAAAAATTTTAACACAACAAGTTGTCCCCTTATTCTTTCCCGTTTTAAGAATTTGATTGCACCCACTTTGAGCTGATGATGACGATGATAATATGACATTCTCGTCTAAAATATTTATATTTGTCTTCTTCTTGGTTGTTGTCGTCTTCTTTGTTGTTGTTGTCTTTGCAATTTTTCCATCCAACTTCTCCTTGAGCTTTTCTTCCTTTGCCTTTTGTTTTTCATCCTTTATCTTTTGTTTTTCCTCATTTGCCTTTATTTTTTGAATCAACAAGGCCGCCTTCTTTTCCTCCTTCTCTTTTATCTTATTATCCTTTATAGTTTTATTTAAAACCTGATTGTGATGCCCCCCGCAATAATGCTTTCCATCTAATTGCAACAACTTGACATATTTATTTGAACAACAATAGTCTGGAATATTTGGACTATTGTGTTTATATATATAGTGGCATTTACCGTGAATATATTCAGAACCATACGATTTATGAATCAATTCTTGTGTGTCATCATAATGATTTACACCATGAACATTCTTATACCCTTCTCTCTGTGGCAGTAAGGTTTTGTTAATTGATCTGCAATATGGGCATCTTATTTCTCTTGATTTTATGGCTTGGCGTTCCATTGAATTGTATTTTTTCTTATGGTTCAAAATATCATTATATAATGCATCATAATTAAATTTGTGATTGCATCCAAGAACAACGCAATTCTCTTCCAATGGAGCATTTGTTATTAGACACACACCCGAACTTGAATCTTCATCTATTTTATCGTCCAAAGATTTATATAATTCATCGTAAAAGCTTATTCCTCCCTCTATTTGATAATTTGGCATGATTTATTTGATTAGCTATGTTAAAGTCTTTATATTTTTTATCTTTCTTAGATATATTAATGTCACCAAATGTTTGGGGTCCCCCAATCTGGACTTTTTTTCATACACTCGCAGAAAAAATAAATCCAGATAGATTTCATCAAGTATTTCCACAATTGTTCAATTATATTTTCAGAATATGCAGAGTTTTGCCATGTCCAGATTGTTCGCAACACGCAGTCCAATTCTTACAAAAAGTTAATCCCGCTGGTGTAAGAAATAAAGATGACTTTAGAAATATCATGTTTATTTTTCACAATGCAGTCAATCGCAGAAAAAATAAATCAACATTTAAAATTGACGATGTAGCATCCACATATGCTAACAATAATCCAGTTGTTGCATTTAATAATTTTGTAAGAGTGTTTCACACAAAAGGCAATATGAAACTTTTAGCAGAAACATTCCAACGAAAACTTGTTTTAAATGATTTCAGAAAATGGTTTATGCAAAATGCTGGATTCTTTTTTGCAAAACCTGCATCGCCTCCACCACAAATTCAAGCTGAACCTGAACCAGAATTAAAACAAAATGCTCCAGTAAAAGTAGAATATATTGCGATGTCATCCCAAGTCACGCAGGCTATTATTTATGCTGAGCCTATTAGTTCTCCGTTTTTATAGACAGCGCACTTAAAATTTTGCTTCTTGGGCATGGAACAAATTTCCTTGGTGCTTGATATTTCATTAAAAAATAAATACTTTGACGATCCACCTACATATAATAACCCCGGAATTAGAAGACCTGCCGCTGCTCCCGTTACTAAATTCAATAATATGTCAGAAACTTGTGTTATACATTGTTTCATATATCGGATTCCAACGTCCATTAGTAAATAAAAGAGCAACCCACCAAATACCCACCAATTGACATCTTTATTCAAAAACATTGGCATGCAAATGTAAAATAATGTAAAAGATATTACAAATATACTAAATCCTGTATTTCCGTATTTACTATATTGCGCCATGTCACACACCCTGTTTGCTGATACCTTTTGCGTGGCGCCCGAAATCATCAATAAAAACTCTCTCGCGACTGAAACTGATAATAAAAAGCCTAAATAAATGAAACCCTTGAAATTTTGAAATATAAATGACATGCTTAACACGCCCAAAGCAATAATTATGGGGGAATAAAATGTAAGCAAAACTATTAGATTCATTGGCTGATACATTACAAGCGGTGTGACAAAACTGTCAGATTGCAAATTTGTTATATTTGGAGCAATAGCGTTCATATAATAATAATCTATATAATATTTTATTATTTTATTATTGTATTTTAAATTATTTTCACTCTTTGAATATATCTTATAAAATTAAATGAGTGTTTGGGAAAAATTGCCAATTACTGCCATTTAAGTCACTTCTAATAACATAACTTCCGTCCGTTTGTGGTCCTCCAGTATTTGGCGGATTTAAACCAAATGACCCAAATGTATTTTGAAAAGCAGTTCCATTTGTTATATTTGAAATATTGGCTAGGCCCCCCAAAGCCGTATTATATAGCGGTCTATTCATCCCTACGGCATCTTCAAGAGAACAATTGAATTGCATATATTGAAAACAAGTATCTCTTACATAATATATTTCATATGCTTTTTTAACTGTATTCGGGGCACTACCCTGACTAAAATAGTCTGTTCCAGTAGCAACAATTCTTACATATTTCACACCTGAAATTGTTCCATTTTGGGGCGGAGAAACATATGAAGCAATATTCCAACTATCAAAAAAATCAAATAAAATAGCAGGTAGATTAGCTGGCCAATTGTTATAAAGAATTTGTCCTGTGCCAAATCCAAAAGCATAATTTGTATTCATATAAATATTATTAGTTGAATTTCCATAATTTGTTCCAAAAAAGTAAAAATTCATTCCAGTAAATGGTAAATACGCATATCCATCATCATTTGGTGTAGCTGAGCCAGTAAACGTTATTGTTGACATTCCACTTGTATTCATATTGGCAAGGACATTTCCAGAAACCAAACTACATCCGCCAACACAAGATGGTGCAACTATTCCATTATTACAAAAGTAAAATCCATTTGGATTTTGACTATATAATCCAAGTGTTGTATAACAAGGAAAACAATTTTTGTTAGGACCACAGTTAGTAGCCAGCCTGTTTTTTGCTCGTCTATTTGCAACACTTGATGCACCAACACCTCCACCACCCGGACTATATCTGTTATTCAAATCCGTTGGTTGATTTGAATTTGCGTTTAACCCTGGCCCCATTCTTGTGCTTCTACGTCCTCCTACACCTACATTTTTTTTGTATAAAAACCCATATTGTCCAACCCAAAATTGTCCGTTTGACATTATTTTATATAATAATAAACTATAATTTTTTATTATTATATTCGTAATTTTATTTAGGTCGTCTGGAATCCGTAACGTTAGTGAAGTATTCTAATTCTATTCATCATCAAACACCAGGTCAAAAACCTCACGTATGTTATTTACTGGATGAAAAATGATATCTTTTATCAAATCAGTATTTTTATACTTATCCATAAAACTTTTGTAATCCTTTTCATTTTCAACTGGATAAAGAAATTCTTTAACACCGGCTTTAATACCTCCCAAGAATTTTAAGTCTAATCCACCAATTTCACATACAAGACCAACAAGTTCTATCTCCCCCGTGATTGCAATATTACTTTTTATTTTTCTATTGTTTAACAATGAAAACATTGAGACCACAATTGCGGTGCCTGCGCTTGGTCCATTTTTTTTTGTTCCACCGTCGGGGCAATGGCAGTGAATTCCATATTTCTTTTCTTCATATAATTGGCGCACCTTTTCCTTATTTTCATACGAAGTCAAATTCCAAGCAAGTGTGAGAGCAACATTCATAGATTCAGTCATGGTGTCGCCCTGCAATCCCGTCAATTTTAATCCTAAAAATGTATCAGATGGGAAAAATCTAGATTGAATTGGGAGTGTTCCACCTGATCCCGAATCAGACGCCCACAACCCGTTTATGACACCAATTAAGCTCTCGTTTGGAACTTGTTTATGAACAACTCCGCGTTTATCTTTGAAATACTTTGTTTTGATATCTTCAATTGTAATATTAATGGGGTAATCGTAGTTATCATTTTTCAAAATATTCAAATTTACCTCACCGACAATTTCAAATATGACTTCCTTCATTTTTCTAACACCTGGTTCAGATGTATATTCTTCTATTATAAATTTAAGAACTTCATCTGCAATAATAATGATACCTTGTAATCCCATTTTTTTATATACTTCAGGTAATGTGTGATCTTTTGCAATTACCAGTTTATCTTCAAGAGAGAGAGTTGAAAATTTAATGCGATGAATGCGGTCTAATAAAATCTTATCAATGGCATCAACATCATTGTAAGATAGCACGAATAAAGCCTTGGACAAATCTAAATCAATTCCAGAAAAATACTTGTCTTGAAAAACATCATTTTGAGTGGGGTCTAACAAATGCGTCAATATACCAACAATTTCTCTCCCATGTTCGGTCTTGGAAATCTTATCCAATTCATCAATAAAAATAATAGGATTCATGCATTTTTTATCTATCAGAATTTGAACAATCCCACCCCAAGTTGAACCAACATATGTATAATTATGCCCATGCAAAGTGCTACCGTTGCTATCACCACCCATTTGTATCATTGCAAACGGTCTGCTATTTCCCTTTTCATCTTTTAAACAGTTTGCTAAACCTCGTTTTGCGAGAGAAGTTTTGCCTGTTCCAGGAGGCCCTTCAAACCCAAAACAATAGCCATCTTGCTCACCATTAATCCATTGACCAATTATTCGCTCAATTTGTTTCTTTGCTTTATCATGACCATGAACCGCTTCATCTAATGTAGTTTTAACGTTTTTAATATAATCTGTAATTTTTCCAAAATTGGTTTTAATTGTATTTACTTCAGTCATAATATTTGCAGAAACATCAAATTGTAGAGTTGAATTCATCAAAATTTCCGGTTTTGTGTTGTAACAAATATCCACAAATTGCGTTACAGTTAATCCCAATTCTTTCTTATTTTTTCCTTGATGTTGTATGGGTGCTATATTTAACGGTTCATTTTCAATAAGCGCATTAATGACTGTAATTTTTGCCAAAAGTTGTTGCTTGTCAAACGATAATATTTGTTTCTTGATTTTCTTCAACATGGCAATCCCGTTGGTTTCAACTAATTTTGTTGTTATTTTTTTCACATTTGACAATATTTCAATGCTTGTATATTTATCCTTCTTTTGAATGTCAGGAACCAGTTCTGTTATTTTCGGGTTTTTTAGAATCTCTTGCATTTGTTTCCTATTATCGTCCATAACATTCATCACAGGTTCCTTCGTATATACATTAAATGGAATTTTTAATAAACCATCCAAATATTGACGCGCTTTAGATCCAGAGTCTTCTGATTTTGCCTTTACTTCTTTTAATTTTACCATTGCCTTTTCTTTAACAGAATCACCCGTTTTCATTAAACAAATTTGTTGTTCCAAAGGAATCTTATTTATATCAAAATTAGACAAGTCATTGGTATATTGAATCGTTTTTTTCATTGCCTCGCGAAAATATTGTTTGATGGACCATGGAAAGCTATCAAATAAAATTGTTTGTTCAACCGTATCTACAGTTCCATTGACATCATTTGACAACAAATCATATAATAAATAAGCCATGTATTTGTTATCGTAATCGGTTGAACTTATAAGTAACTGCACCAACATATTACGCTTTGTATATAAATCGCTTCCAATAAAATCTTTCACTGCAAATAACAACGTTTTCTGTTTTAATAACTTATATTGCGTTAAATATCCGATGTATCTATTGTAGATCTCCGTGTGACTCAATATGAAATAATCTTTCAATGTTAATGATGCAAAATACTTTTCAAAACTATCCCCCTTAAATTCTTCTTCGTTTGGTAGGTTATTTTTAATGCTCAAAATTTTATTATTGATATATTTATTATTTAAGAATTGAATAATAATATCATCCACAATTCCATATACTAATAAATGTTTATTAAATGCGCTGTGATAGACATATATTTTTAAACCATACACTTTCAAATGAAATTGTTTAGAATTTAATGAGATATCAGTGCATTCAAAATTTTTAGTTTTATCTGTAATATAATCATCCATAAAGGTAGTTTTTAATTTACTCTCAGAATCTTTCTCGGATTTCTTTAAATTTACCACCTTATATTGCGTGGGATGAAAATATTTTTTTAATAAATCATATTTTAAAGCGTCGTCATCATTAGTGATAATAGCACTATTATTGCCGAAACATATTGACAATAAATCATCAAATGATTCTGTTCCATAACTTTTTAATAAACTAGACAATTCATTATTTAATACTTGCAAATTACTTACTATAGTGTCTGTTGGCAATATAAGGACACCGTCACTGATACTCTTCATTCTTTCACTAATATTATTTAGTGTATTGATGCATGTAGCCATCTCACTAACTCCTAAAATATCCAACATTTTGTTTTTTTGCGCATTTAATATAGTTTTTTGTATAACATCTTGGAAAAAATTCAGTTTTTTCTCAACTAAATTTGTAATATCCTGGGAATTCTTCAAAACCGGCGGATTTTGAATATTTAAAGTCACTTTTTTGTTCATACTATTCTTAATTTATATAGATATTAGAAAAAACACAGTTTTAATGCACGCGCATTTATAATACTTTATAAATGCATTGGGGGATATAATATATCACAAATCATATTAAACATAAAAACGCAATATATATAACTGCAAATGGGAATACCTAGCTACTTTTCATACATTGTTAAGAACCACCCAGAAATTATCAGAAAATTATTAAAAGGTCAGATGCCTATTAATAATTTATACATGGACTGCAACTCTATTATTTATGATGCTGTTCGTAATATTGATTTTGACGCGCTCACAGAATCTGCTACTCGCACAATTATAACCAAAGTGGTTCAAAAAATTGAAGAATACATAACACTAATTGCGCCAGATAATAATTTAATGGTTGCGTTTGATGGAGTTGCACCCGTAGCAAAACTTGAACAACAGCGCAATCGCAGATACAAATCCTGGTATCAGAATGAAATTTCCAAGTCTATTTTTAAGAAAGCCGCCGGAAACGACCCGTGGAACACGACTGCAATTACCCCGGGAACAGCATTTATGCAAGATTTAAGTATCTCCATTACAAAGCATTTCAATGATCCGGCTAAATATGGCATGTCTAAAGTTATTGTATCTACATCGGATGAAGTTGGTGAAGGGGAGCATAAAATTTTTGATTATATTCGCTGCAATTCTGCTGCACATTCAGATAAAACAACTGTGATATATGGTCTTGATGCAGATCTTATTATGTTGTCTATCAATCATTTGCCAATTAGCGAAAAAATTTTCTTGTTCAGAGAAACACCCGAATTTATCAAGACAATTGATAGTTCTCTTGAACCAAACGAGACGTATTTACTTGATATTCCAGAATTGGCAAAAACCATCATATTGGATATGAATAATGGTGTTGAGCTCACAAATCTTCAGCAAAAAAATCGTGTGTATGACTATATTTTCTTGTGCTTTATGTTGGGGAACGATTTTATGCCACATTTTCCTGCGGTAAATATCCGCACCGGCGGCATTGACAAGCTGTTGAATGCATACAAGGCGACGCTTGGTGGAACAAATGAAAATCTAACTGATGGAAAAAATATTTATTGGAAGAATGTTAGGAAATTGGTTGAGCAATTGGCGAATATGGAAGACGAGTATTTCAAGAATGAAATGAAGTTGCGAGATAAAAGAGAAAAATTCGCATATCCGTCTGGGACGCCAGAACAGAAATATGCAAAATTTGACGCGATTCCAAATTATGAGCGCGAATTGGAAAAATATGTGAATCCATTCAAGGATGGATGGAGGCATCGTTATTACAAATGCATGTTTAAAATTGATATTGATGAAGAGCGATGCAAGGAAATCTGCATCAATTATTTGCAGGGGCTTGAATGGACTATGAAATATTATACTACAGGGTGCCCAGATTGGCGCTGGTGTTATCAATATAACTATCCTCCGTTGCTGCAAGATCTTATTAGATTCATCCCGTATTTTGATACTACATTCATCAAGGAGAATAATTCCAAGGCAGTGACTCCACTTGTGCAACTTTGCTATGTTTTGCCGAGACAAAGTCTTGGATTTTTGCCTGAAAAGTTGTATAAAAGGCTGAATGAAGATCACACCGATTTATATCCCACGGATTGCGAATTCACTTGGGCCTTCTGTAGATATTTCTGGGAATGCCATGTGGAACTTCCAGAGATTAATGTAAATGAATTGGAGAAATATGTCAATGATGTAATGGCCTAGAAAATGCTTATCAAGCAGATATCCCGGTTTGTATGTTTGCCTTTGCATTGAAACCCATAATAAAATATATATTTGTATTTTCAAATATATATTCTCAGTAAGGGCTTGGAAATGCAGATTTCAGGGGGTCAAAAGTATTCGTGAAAATCAAAAAAGGACAAAAAAAATGTCCAATTTTCAAAAGTGCCGACCTTTTCATGAAATCGTGTTTTTCAAACCCACTTTAGACCATAATGCTCTAAATTTCCAAAAAAAACACAAAAAACTTGTGATGCTAATTTTTTGATATTTTATGATATTTTCGGAAAAAAGATTTAGGAAACTTTTCTGTAGGAACTATATGACAACCTTTCCTACACAACAGTTGCTCTCAACACAAGACTCAACATTCTATTGCAAACGTTGTGACTATTCAACGTCTAAAAAAAGCAGTTGGATAAAACATTTAGCGACAGCAAAGCACAATTCCAACACAATTGAAATAGTTTCCAACAACACGATATGTCCAAACTGCAATAAAAAATACAAAGACAGAAGTGGTTTATGGTATCATATGAAAAAGTGTAAAATTACTTCAAGCGATAGTAGTCATAAAGAAGAACTAACATCCGATTTCAAAATGCTTGCAGAGCTATTCAAGCAACAAATGAATGAAAATCAGGAATTCAAGGAGATTATTATAGAACAGAACAAGGAAAATCAAAAACTTCACCAACAACTGTTAGAAATGGCGAGCAAGATGGGTTCTACAACGAATAATAATACAAATAATACAAATAATAATCAATTTAACCTGCAGTTCTTTTTAAATGAACAGTGTAAAGATGCACTCAATATCATGGATTTTGTGAATACAATCAAGCTGCAGTTATCGGATCTAGATATGATTGGTAGATTAGGATATACAGAAGGTATGAGCAAAATATTTATTCGGAACCTGAAGGAGATGGATATATTCAAAAGACCGATTCATTGCAGTGATCTCAAGAGAGAAACCTTGTATGTGAAGGACAAGGATGCATGGGGAAAAGACACTGACGAAAATTTTAAAATAAAACAAGCTATAAAAGGCATTGAGAATAAAAACATAAAACAGCTTCCACAATGGAGGGCAGAAAATCCAACCGCAGAAGATACAGATACCAAGAAGCACATAGATTATCAACATATATTGTGCGAATCAATGGGCGGTTCAACATTAGAAGACGACGATAAAAAACACGAAAAAATAGTAAGAAATATTGCAAAGGAAGTTGTAATTGATAAAAACCCAGCAAAATAATATATATTATGAATCAGCTTAAAGCCGGTTGGCGGAAATAATATATATTACGAATCAACTTAAAGCCGGTTGGCGGAAATAATATATATTATGAATCAGCTTAAAGCCGGTTGGCGGAAATAAATAGTTTAGAATATTTATTTTTTAACTTGACACAGTATAAATGTCCAAGGTGTCCAAAGAGATTATCAATGCTTTTGTTAATCGCGATGAATTTTTAAGATTATTAAAGGTAAATCCTGGTTTAGTAATTGTAAAGCTGGGAGCCACTTGGTGTGGGCCATGCCGGCAAATTGCGCATATTGTTGAGGGATTTTTTGCATCCTCGCCCCCAGAAGTTATTTGCGCTGATATTGATGTGGATGAAAGCATTGATTTGTATTCATATTTAAAGCAAAGACGAATGGTAAATGGAATACCTGTAATTCTAATGTATAAAAGAGGGAATATTTCGTTTGCACCCGACGATAGTGTAACTGGTTCAGACCCAGCACAATTAGATGCCTTTTTCAAACGATGTGGGCTTCATTTGATGACAGTCCAAAAAGCGTATGCGGCTGTTGGTAAATAAAATTTTTCAAAAAGATCTAATATCGCGTATTTCACCAGTATCTTTATTATATACACGAAATTCCTGTGGTATCTTCCTTGAGTATTTTCCTTCAGATACATGTTTTTCGCGCGCTTTTAAATAATGACTTTTAATGGAAGACTTTCTTGAATGATTTCTTAAACCCACAATATCTTTATGCTGTTCATATTCTTCCATATTATCAAAAACAGAATAAGCTTTAACGCACGGAAAATCGTCAAATTCTGGGTCAGTGGGGCATTTTTTATATCTTGGCATCGTTTTTTTGTGAGCCTTTTCGGTTGAACTCAAACTATAATTGCGGATTTGGTTTAATGGTGAATGTATTCTAACGCGTTTTCTTGTTTTAGCTTTTTTGCTAGATGATGAACTTTTTGACGAACTTTTGGACGAACGTCTTGATGAACTTCTTGGACTCGGCATATATAATTGCGTGATAAAAAATTGATTTATTTTATATTAAGAATATATAGAATACTTATAATAAGAACCATGGATCAATCTACTGCGAGAGAAGAGTTTGCAAATCAAGCCGCATTAATAATAAGGGATCTCCAAGAAATGTTGGAAAAAACCAAACAAATTGAGGCATTTCTTACGCAGGAAATTAATCCACGACTTAGCACAGTGGATTTTTACAGACCAGCAGATGAAACGCAAAATTTTCAACCACCAAGAAAACGAATCAAGCTATCAATATCATAAATCTTAATTAGTGATTACATTATAAAAATAAAATCACTAATTATACTATAAAAATGGACGACGAAGAGTATATTAAACCTGCGACTAATGGCTATACAATTTATACGAAAAGTGGATGCCCAAATTGTGTTAAAATAAAAAAATATCTTTGTGAATGTGGTGCAGAGATGCTAGTTATTAATTGCGACGAATATATTATTGAAAATAAACAAGAGTTTTTGCAATTTATTGCCAAATGTGCAGAAAAAGAAATTAAACTATTTCCGATGGTTTTTTTTAATACTGAATTTATTGGAGGTTATGCAGAGGCAGAAACACACTATAAAAAAATAAAAGCGTTTTCAGGAAACTGCGAATTTTAATTTCGCGCATTTTTTTGACTCATAAAAAATTGAAATGCTAAATGAGCATATAAATGAATGCAACCCAACACAATATGAACCATTCAACTATTGAAGACGCAGTTGCGTATGCATGGACACTAAACGGGCTTCCATTTAGGTGGTATGTCAATGGAGAAATGGAAACGTTTTCTGGAGATAATGCATTTTGGTGCGAGAATTCTCCGCCGCCATCCGCAGAAGAAATCCGGGTGCAAGATAAATACATTGTTTGCACTGGATTACCAAATTTAATGCGAAGATTTTGCGGATTAACTATTCCGGGGCTCGGTCCAAAGATTCGTGGCAAATATGGAGATTTATATAAACAATATCCAGGCGGAACCACCGCGTGGTTTGCTTACTTGTATCAGAACAAGCGCGTCCAAAAATTTGACATCAAAGCGCGTTACCCAAGAGGCACACTTTTAATGGCGCGTTACAAGGCAAAGGACTTTGGTGAAAAGGACCAGGGACATCTTGCTGTAGTTTACGATGATGTGGATGAAACAAAAACAATAAAAGATCAACAGATTATTCATTCCACACCTACAACTGATTATAAAAATCGCGATAGTTGCAAGGACCATGGATCAGTAAAAATTGAATCGTTCAATATATCAAATGAACTATTCAAGTGGGATAAGGTTAGTTATTATAAGTGGGTTTGCTTGCCCGAGGATTGGTTGCTTTTAGACTGAAACTGTTATATTGCAGAAGTGTAATTTGAGTAAATCTTTTAGGCTTTTCTGGTTCTTCTTTTGTTAGTTCTTTTATTGCTGCTTCTTTTATTACTTTTCTTATTGCTTCTTTTATTACTTTTCTTATTGCTTCTTTTATTGGTTTTCTTATTACTTTTCTTATTGGTTCTCTTTTTTCTAAAACCGCCGCGTTTTTCAGCTTCCCTATATGCCCGCAAATCATCTGGAAGTGGTTGTCTTACATATTGTTCTTCCTCATCCTCTGTTACATACGTTCTTTCTGCAGGAACTGCTTCGGAATGTCCGTATTGCATAGGTTCAACTTTTGTAAGCCCTTCAGGGTCTTCGGGTTCTTCGGCTTCTGCATAAGCACCCGTTATAAGTTGCGCGGGGTTTGCATCGGTTGCTGTCGCTGGTTTGCAGTAAGTGTGCAAAAGAAGTTTTAAATCGCGCCGTAAAGGCTGTTCCAATGCTTCAAAAAGCGCAGGATTGGTGCATATTTTTTGTAAGTTTCTATTTAAAACCGGATCGTTTGGATTATTTTCATAATATAATTTTATATATTTTACCAGTAAATCAGTGTATATTCTATACGATACTAAAAAATAACGAGAATCGTGACCATCGCTATCAGGCATAAGTAAATAGTCAAGTCCGCTTAATCCATTGTCATCCAAATAAAATGGATCAACCCCTGCCTGGTCTAGTAAAGAATAAACAGTTTCAAGACACTGTTTTGTTTTTTGAATGCAACACTGAATTATTCTATTTTGGTCTGGGCCGCTCATATTATTATACTGATATTTTAAAACAATATAAATATATTTTGACTAAATTATTAATGGACGCCAATAATTCAATCAACAAGTTTAACGAAGATTTTAATAGATATATATCATCGGTTCGTAGTAATTCCTATTTATTTGAAGTAAATAAATGTTGTGGATACTGTGAAATATCACCTATAAATAAATCCGCGACATGTGCTGATTTATATAAAAGTATTATAAGTCAATTTTATCTCAGACCGGAGAATCAAATTAGGGTATATGCAGTTGCATTAGATCTAAGTGGAAATAGATTGTTTATTCAAAATAATGACAAAAGTATAAAAGATCTAATAATGGAAAATAATAACTATTTCAAGCCAATATACCCACTTCCAGTTGATGTCGTATATAAACTTATTTTTGATGATTGTTCTCAGTGTCCTTGTTTAACATTTGCATCAACAGTAAATGGTTAAATCTAGCGCCTTTTATGAGGAATATTTGACGCAACCTTTTCTAATGATTGTATATATGAGCGTTGATTTAGACATTGATAATTATAATTTGCAAGACATTCTTTCTTTATTCAAAATTCCAATTACTTTTGATGAGCGTGATTTAAAAAAGGCAAAACAAATTGTCTTAAAAACTCATCCAGATAAATCTAAATTACCATCGGAATATTTTCTATTTTATTCAAAAGCATATAAGATGTTGCATTCAGTTTGGAGTTTTAGAAAACGGGGTGATGTAGATACCAAGGATCCGAAAAATACGGAGTATTCAAATTATTCAGAGGAAGATTCCAATATTTTGCTAGACAATTTTTTTGATTCTAATGAAAAATTTAAAGATAATGACAATTTTAATAGATGGTTCAATGATCAATTTGAAAAAAATAAACTGCATAATGAATCTGAAACAAAAGGTTACGGAGATTGGTTAAAAACAGATGAGGATATAGAACCTACGAAGAATGTATCAATGGCAACAATGAAACACGAGTTTGATATGAAAAAGGATAAGGCTCGTTCTCTCATTGTGAGAGAAGATATTCAGGAAATATGGGGAAACAATAGCATTTCTTCATCAGAATTATCAAATGATGCTCCTGGAACATACGACTCAGGATTATTTAGCGGGTTGGGGTTTCAAGACTTGTATAAAGCCCACACAGAAACTGTCATACCAGTAACGGAGGAAGATTATGCAAATAAACAAAAATTTAACAGCGTTAATGAATTTATTAGTCATAGAAATAGTCAAGACACAAAACCATTGTCAGAACAACAAGCCCAACAATATTTGGATCAACGAAATTCAAAAGAAGAGGAAAGGGCCGTCAGGAGAGCATATGAATTAGCAAAACAAACTGAACAATCAAAGCTGAAGATGCAAGATTTTTGGAGCGGATTGCAACTATTGCAGAACAAATAAGAAGAAGTAATTTATATACAACTAGATGAAATAAAATATATAATAATATTATATATGTCATTTCAAATAAAAAACCACATCAATTATATTTATCTATTTATTGTTTTGCTAGTTCTTGGGTTTTTATACAATAGATATGAAGATAAAATGGCAAAGGCGGAAAATAATGAAAATTATAGTGCGATTCAAAAATATTTATTAACGGATTCATCTTTAGCTAATAGTAAAAAGCCCATATTGTGGATTCCGATAACATACGAATATAACTCGCGCAATTGGATAAGTTTTGGTTCCCGCAGTTCTTTTGATTTGAACCAACCATATTTATATTTAACAGTAAGAAGTATAATAAATCAATGCGAAGATTCTTTCCACATTTGCCTAATAGACGATGAGTCGTTTGAAAAATTATTGCCGGGATGGACAATTAATACCAAAACACTTGCAAGCCCTGTTTTAGATTATATGCGTTCTCTCGGGATGGCAAAGATTCTATACAATTATGGTGGAATGGTTGTCCCTCCATCCTTTTTGTGCATGCGAAATCTAATGGATTTATATACTACTGGAACAAGTGGAAATAAAATGTTTATTTGTGAAACAATTGATAGAAATATCACATCAACGACGCACGAGTTTTATCCTGATATTACTTTTATGGGCGCACAAAAAGAATGCCCAGTAATGCAGGAGTTGATTGATTTTATGCAAAGAAAAATTTCAGAAGATTATACAGCGCAATCAGAGTTTTTAGGCGATTTCAATCGCTGGTGTAATACTCGCGTGCAAAAACACAAGATAAATTTGATTCCTGGAAAACTAATTGGAACAAAAACAATGGATGATACTACAGTTTTAGTGGATAATTTGTTGTCAAATGATTATATTGACTTTTATCCTCAAATGTATGGAATTTATATACCAGCAAAGGATATATTGAATAGAAGACACTATGAATGGTTTGCGAGAATGTCGCAAAAACAAGTTTTGGAGTCAAATATAATTATTAGTAAATATATACTATTGGCTAGCGCGCCTGATTCTAAGAAGGGAACAATTGAACCAATGCAAAACAATCCCAAAAAATGGATTGGGTATTGGAAAATTCCTTCTGGATTTTGGTTGTGGGGATTTAAACCCCAACCATTTGCAACCCATTTGATCAGACGAAATACCGACCCCAAACCATGAATCCTTCGCTAACGTTACGGATTCTAGTCGCCATCGCTCCAAATTACCTGACAATAAAATTGGTAGATTCATCTGAATCATCTGAGTCATCGGGTGGTGTTCTGCAAGAGATGCAAATAAATATATTGTACATAATTGTATATAATTTCATATTTATGTGATATGAAATTATTAAATATAAAATTTATTGGTTTTAACTGTTTTAATTTTTTAATTTATTATTTTTAATTTTTTAATTTATTATTTTTAATTTTTTATATTGTTTTTTATTGGTTTAATTTTTCTAAAAATAAATGTAGTAAATAATATTGTAAGTAGATTTATCATACTTTATAACAGATGTATATGTAACATTATTAAAATTACAGATTTGGCGTAATATCGTAGTAAAACTATTGTATGTCATTTTTCTCTCCAAATATTTTTGTTTTGATAAATGATAATATGGTTTGCATTTTTCAAAAAAATCAGGCAAAATATTATTAAATACCCCTTTTTTATAAGCATCATGATTTAAGGTGTAATACTTTTCATTTTTAATAGAGATACTTTGTAAGAGGTCAAATAGAAGTTCTTTCGGAAACTCCTTTTTGAATGTCTGATTTGCCATGTATTATACTATATATTATACTATACTATACATTTAATAAAACGCTCGTTGGAGCAATATTCCTAAAAGGTTTAATTCGGGGATTCTTTTTTATTTTTATTTTTATTTTTGCGGTTTTTATTATTGGCTGTTGATTTTACTATTGTAATTTCTTCATTAAGAATTTCTGGCTCTTCAATAATTTTAACAGTAGGAACGGGTTCTACAGGATCTTCAACGTCATCAATTTCATCAATTTCATCAATATATGATATTTCCTTGACAAAGTCTTTTCTAATATAAGTTATAGTTGTTTTATCATCTCTAGGTTGCAAATTTATAATATAATGAGTTTTGTTCAATTTTTCTAATCCAACAATATTTTCTTCAGGTTTCATGGTGATGATGAGCTGTTTAATGCTTTTAAGTTTTTGTTCAGAAACGTATTTTAACCATAGTGTTTCATCTCCATCAACATCCATTTTCAAAAATATATTCTTGAATTGTAGTGTATAAAAATCTAAATTAACGCAGTCATCGTCGCGAATATCTGAAATTTTAAAATTAAAACAAGGTAGTGGCATATTTTCGGGTATTACGTTTCGCAATCCAACAAATGCAACCGCCGCAGGAAAATTAAATTTATTTAAAATGATTGGAGTAAAAATGTCGTATGAATTATCATCTGCAGAAATATAATAGTCGTAACCATATATATTTCCAATAACATACGTTTCTTCTATTCCAGAATTTTCAAGGCCAATAGCGCCTTTATTATTATAATTTATAACTCGCAATTGTTCAAGTTTATGCATTTTATAGTATATTATACTTGAAATATAAAAACTCTAGATTTACGCTAAATTATTAATCAAATTATTTGTAAATAGTGCTAATTCTATTTCATCTTCATGAATGTTGTGAAAGATTGTAATATATTTGCAAATAAATGGAATAATAATATATTTTTCGTCTTCGCTTAAAATGTTAGTTGTTTTAATAAATAAAAAATAGTTGTCTAAAATATCCATGACAGAATAACCTTTGTCGTATATAGAATATATAAGAGTTATTGCATCGTTTAATTGTTTGTTTTTCAGATATTCGGTATATTTTTGAAATGTGTGAAAACTAATATTTGTGCATACATTTGTTGCCAATTCCAATGTAATTGGCATGTTCAATAATTTAAATTTTTCCATATAATTTATCAAAATTTTTGCAGTATTATTGCAAATATCCAGAATAAAATCTTCTGCGTCATCCGATATTTCAATGTTTTCGGTGGTTTTTATCTTCCTCATAATTTTTGCTAAATTATTTCTTTGAAGCGGTTTTATTTTAATGATTGTAAATCTGGATTGAAGACTTTCAATAACTTTTTGAATATTGCTGCATGATGATATGAAATGCACGTTGTGACTAAACTTGTCAATGCAATTTCGGAATACTTGCTGGCTTTGTTCATTAATAAGGTCAATGTCGTCTAGAACGACGATTTTCTTTTTTCGTTTAATTACAGAACAATTTTGACAAAATGTTTTCACATCATTGCGATAATAATTGATTCCTTGTTCTCTCAAACTATTTATATGCAATACATTTTCGGAATATTGTGCTTCTGTGTAATTCTTATAATATTCTCTTATGAGCGCATTTAAAATGACCGTCTTACCGCTCCCCATATCACCAATAAACAGAATATTTAAATTATCCATATCAATTAATGTATTCAAAATATCAGTCATTTCCTCTTCAACTTCAAAATCCTTAAAATAAAGTGGCTGAAATTTGTTTATAAAGAGGTTGTATTCCATTAATAATTATATTCGTAAATTATTATTTAAGTTTATCTCCAATAATATTATTAAAATGCAACGAGATGATTTTTATAGTGTATTAGGAGTTTCAGAGAATGCTGGTGCAGATGAGATTAAAAAGGCATACAGACAGCTGTCATTAAAATATCACCCTGATAGAAACAATGGAGATATTGAAAAGGTGAAAATATTTCAAAAGATCAATGAAGCATATGAGACATTGGGCGACGCAGATAAAAAACAAGAATATGACATGGGTAAAAAAAATCCTTTTATGAGAATGAATAGTTTTGGTAGTGGTGGGGAGATGGATATCAATGATTTATTTGCGAATTTATTTTTTGGTGGCATGCCTGGAATGCCAGGTGGAATGCCAGGTGGAATGCCGGGTGGAATGCCAGGTGGAATGTTCGGTGCAGGATTCCCGCCCGGAGCAAACGTGAGAATATTTAGAAATGGCGTTCCCGTAAATATGAGTCAAGCACTTGAAAAACCCCCACCGATTATAAAAACGATACACATTACCATGGAAACAGTTTTGACTGGTGCAAAAATGCCAGTAGAAATTGAAAGATGGTCTTTAGAAAATGGTAGCAAGGTGTTTGAAATTGTTACTGTATATGTAGATGTATTCAAGGGAATTGACCACAATGAAATTATTGTATTGAGAGAAACCGGAAATGTTGTAAGCGATACATGCAAAGGAGATGTAAAGGTTTTTATCAGTATTAATAATGATTCACAATTTATTAGACGAGGTTTGGATTTAATAATGAACAAGGACATTTCTCTCAAAGAGTCATTGTGTGGATTCAGTTTTGATATTAAATATGTGAATGGAAAGGTATATACTATAAACAACCAGGCGGGTAATCTAATTCCACCAAATTATCAGAAGGTGATTCCAAATATGGGATTAACGAGAGAAGGACACACCGGAAATTTAATTATACAATTTAGCACAAAATTTCCAGAAACATTGTCTCTGGAGAAGATTGAAGCTTTGAGTAAAATTTTATAAAAGTTATTAAAAAAAATTGATTTACCGTAATTGTAAAATAATAACCGCATCACAGAAGAAATGGCAAGCGTTGGAAACGGAGAATTTGAGTTTATTAAAAGAGATGACCGCGTCATGTATACAACTGCGCACCACGCAATTAATCAGCTAGAGCTTTGGAACTTTATGAAGGAAGATCCAGGTAGCAAAGGATTCAT
>Ga0209443_1000639_pt1 | contig 23381 bp, 21 predicted proteins | sample LauGreBMM110DCMD_2_FD_187571 | JGI IMG/M metagenome (GOLD analysis project Ga0209443, IMG submission 187571) | Freshwater lake microbial communities from Lake Michigan, USA - Su13.BD.MM110.DCMD (SPAdes) (version 2) | ecosystem: Environmental > Aquatic > Freshwater > Lake | place: Lake Michigan... | reverse complement strand
ATGGTCGAATATTTCCTGCTGTAATTCCCGTTGGGTTGCTAAAAGTCCCGTTTCCTTTCCACGATTTATACCCGCCTTGATTTGTATGGTTATTATATGTCTGCATCCCTAACGGATAAAAAGCAGTGGACATTATATACTTATGTATTATTATAAAAAGTTATTGGAATAAACGTTTGAATCTTACCAATAATACTATTTGTATTTTCCCTTTTAATCATTAACGGATATAAAATATAATTTATAGGCATTTCAAAATAATATGATAATTTACGAATGATATTTTGAGAATATGATGTAGCACACTTTTCGGATTTATTCATATTTACATTTTGTAAATGAGATAACATATGTAAAACATCATTCACTAATTGGCGACACGGATAACTATTTGTATTAACTGCGTAGCTCGGATTATATAAAACACAAAAACCATCATTATTTAAACTACTTGTTCTAATTGATTCTTCTGTTGTTTCGTTGCTTTAAAATAAATAATAAAATATTAACAACATAATGATAAAATAATACTTGACTTTCATAAATATAAATATAAATATATTTTACGTACAAATAATATATGTTTATTTTTCTTACACATTTGGAGATTTAAAACGCCGATTTGTAAATTTGTTAATCGATTTGAACCTAGCGCGGTAGTATTACTTACTCATCCTCTTTTCGTTCTTTAAAATAATTCATTATATCATGTTTAAGTTCGTTTGGGAATTCGGGTTTTGGTATTAAGACGCCGGATAAATCATAAGTTAAATGTTCTATATGCGAATATTTATATTTTATTAATAGTTTCCATCGTTCTGTATAATTACGATTTTTTTTCGAACCGTGAAAATGATGTATTATAACTCCTGGAGTATACCCCAATCTTAATTTACTTGCTTTATTTTGATAATCCAACATACTATTATTATAATCGTTACTATATTCAACATTATTCATAAACTCGCATTTATTAATAAATGCCAACGCCATTATATTATCTCCAGAACCTAATACCCCTTTATCATATATACCCCCTATTTTTTTATAAGCTTGTTTTGTGATTGCCCAAGCATATCCTGGATGCCAATAATCTAATCCTTTGGATGTATATTTTTTATTTTTATTATAACTATAACCAAACCCATTAAACATATTTAAATTAGTATTATCATGACTCATATCAACACAATGACTAAATACCTGAACCACATCTTTACATCCATTTAATATTTTTAAGGTATCTAAAGCCCACGTGCTACTTTCGAATTCGATATCTGCGTCAATCCATGCGAACGCTTTATAATTCTTAGGTAATAAATATTTTACACCTAAATTTATCATATTTTCTTTATGCCATATTGGAGTTTCGGTTTTTAATTGTAGATGATTTTTATTATATTTATTTGTTACAATAAATTGTTGGTTGTTATATATCAACTCAACGATAAATAAGTTAACGTGTTCTTCTTCCTCTTCCATTCTTTTTACAAATTCTTTAAGTAGTATATATCTTTTGGCATATAAACAAGGATTTGAAATTGCGATTATTACATTCAATTTTGATTCAATTGGTGAATTGTTTTTTATGGCATATTTTATATCATTCACTTTATAATTTATATTATCTATTTCTATTCCATTAATTACAGTCATAAAATATCCATCTAGTTTATTTTAATATTTATAACGAAGTATTTTTGTTAAATTCATTCAGTGATTTAACAATTATTATTCTAGACAAATCTTTTATGATCATGGTGGACAACCACTGGTTGCCGCGGTTCCAATAATTGTTCCGTTTATGGTTCCTTCCCCACACGATGATAATGCCAATCCAGTATAAATATTGCCGTTATTTGTTAAAGTATAACCAGAATTAATCTGTAACTTTCCTGAATTATATATATATATTGTTCCTGAATTAGTAACTGATAAAGTATTTGATTTAATAAAAAAAGAAATTCCTGTATTATAAATTACTCCAGTTGGGGTATTTGTAATGATTCCTGATGCGCCATTGGAATTATTAACTATTCCTGAAGTTGTAAAATTAGCATTATTTGTAAAAGTACCATTTACATTTCTTAATTCACCCAAATTTATAATTGTTCCGTTGTTTGTTAGCGTAAGACCAGAAGTAATATTTAATCTTTGTCCCAAAGGTATTGTTAATGTTTGACAACTTAAAATAATTGTATCGTTATTTAAAACCCAAACATTAATAACTGTTGTTGTAGCAATACTTGATAAAGATATTTCAGGACACACATATGGTTCTTGATACGTAACCGGACACAATCCCGAGCACGTTCCGTTGTTTGTCGTTTCACTAATGATTTTATTTGGGATATAAAAAATACTTGATACTCCATCACATCCGCCTTGAAAATATTTTGATTTTTGTAAATTTAATGAATGTATGTTTGCGTTATTTGTATTTATTGTGTCGACATTTAATCGAAGAATACGGTCACTACTTGAAACCGCGCCCTGTGTAGCAAATTTATAATTGTTTGGTTTATATTGAGTTAGTTTACATCCTTGTGGATTTGTTAATGTATTATATGAACCATCTGTGTCTACAACTGGATTATCAATATTCAAATTAGGATTACAATTTCCAACATAAGTATTATTAATAGAAGATGGATCTCCTGGTTTAGATGCGGAATTACCACTGGTTATATAATTAAATTGTTGTTGTTCGTATGTCTTACATCGATTATATAAATATTGTGATGTGGTTGTATAATACTTTTTCTTAAGTTTTGTATTAGTAGGTCTTGTTCTTCTTAGTGCCTTTTTTTCATCATTACAACAAAAGGTGCTTGTTTGAGTATTTGTTTCAGGTTTTTCTGTTAAATTTGTGATAGGCATCCAATTAGATATAACGCCAATTCCGTAACAAGTATTACAATGTTCATTTAAGTTAACCGTATTAGACGTTTCATTTACCGTATTTGGAAAAATATTATATCCTCCTGGTATATCAATCATTTGTTTAATTAATGAACCTCCACCTGATGAGACAACACCATTATTATCACCAATAGCACGACCCTTTCTATAATGCTTAATTGGACGTGGTAACCCAAACCCAACATTTGAATTATTCAAAGGGTCGTTATTTGTTAATGGTCTAATGTTACCAGGAGTAATTCCAACTGGATTGCTAAAAACGCCGGTTCCTTTCCAAGATATGTATCCTCCTTGATTAGTATGATTGTTATATGATTTCATTCCTAATGGGTAAAAAGCGGACGACATTTATATTATTGTGTTATAATAAAAAAATAAATAAAAGTATTATATAATAATGTATTTATATATTGCGTTCTTAACAAAAATATTAATTATATGTTTTGGTATATTAATTATATATCAAGTATTTTTAGCACATTTTAGATTTAAAGAAGGACTTGAACAACAAGCACCACAATATAAAGATTATGATTTTAATAACCCAAATAACGCATTCATACTTTCACAACAAAATGCTGGAAATATCGCTTTTTTAAAAAGTCAAGTTGATTCTTTAATTCCTCTCCAAAAACAAGTTTCTGATATTAGTGGAAACTTAATTTCATTATCCGACCAAGTAAACGAACTCGTTTTACAACAAACCAATTACGCAACACAAAATTTACCAAGTAGTCCTCCAGAGATTTCTGGAGCAAGTTTTGAAGATTCCGCGCCGGAACCCGATAGTAATGTTTAATTACATCTGATGAAAAGAAAAAAATTATATATTATATATAAATGTCATCCAACTTATTCCAAGATGTCTTAAAAGATGCTAACGGTGTTCAGACAAAACTAATCGGTCCAGATTATCCGTATTACAAAAATATAAAATCACCATCACAAATTGGTATGAGTTCTGACGGTAATTTAGCAGCATTAGGACGAGATGTTACCGGATTAATATCATATGTTGAGTTGCTTGTTTCTGGAGGAGGAAAGGCGTCGGCAACCGGTAAACCATTAGGAAATAAGTTTTTTTTAAAAACAGGCGCAAAGTGTATGGATACCACCACAAATACGTCAGTTGATAGATATATTTATATTAATAATGTTCCACAGGGTAACATTCCTATAGTATCCTCTGGAATGGGGGTTAATTTTAGCGAATTTAAAGGATTAATACCTGGGACTATTAGCGATTTAAATGTGTTAAATCCATATTCAATTATGACATCCTTTTTGTCTGGTTCTAATCCTAAATGTCAACAAATAACGATGCAGACAATTGACACAAATAATAACGTTTCAAACGAAACACATTATGTAACCACCGTTGATATTCAAAATATGGACCCGTGTAGTTTTTCAAATAAAAAAAATCCAATTACTGGTGCTTCTTGTAAGGAAGCGTTTGTTCCTGAACAAATCGGAATAACAATTCCTAAAGATACAATTACCCAGTTATATTTTGCGAGTTTATCTGCTTTAATTATATATTTGATTTTTAAAATTATGACAAAGAAAAAATAACTACCGTTTTCTTGTTGAATTTATTTTTCTTTTATACGGTGTTTTAATACGCGTTCTTTTTGATTTATTTGCCGGTTTACGTCGACGTTTACCCCCGGTTGTTGTATCCCAATATTGTTGTTTTAAAGATAGTGATTTGTTTTTAATAGTATTATAAGTGCTTGTTGTTGTATCTTTTATTGTGTTATAAATCTGTTCTAAATAACTCGGTCCTTTAATTTCACTAGTCATATAATATAATTAAATATAAAATTATATTATATTGGTTCTCATTTAATATGTGCTTCTAACCAAAGATCCCAACGCACAACACTGACCATTTGACAAACTTGTGTTGTAAATAGACCCTTTTTTTGCCGGAGCAGTACATCCACCAGACCTGGCCCTTCGAATAGAACTTCTAACACCACTTGGATAGTAATTTTTTGTTGCGACTGGTTCGTTCTGAGGTTGTCCAACTTTATATGATGATTTACCAACTGCTAAAGCCTTTTTACGAGACAAGTATAGCGATGAATCTTGCGGAGGTATATAGTTCACATTTGTAGATACAGGACGATGGGTTTGGGTTGAATACGAATAAAATGATGTGCTATTATTCGGTTTATTTATTTGGTTCATATTATTTAAACTAAATGCTTGCGTATATTGTTTTCGCGAATTCACAAATTGATCGGTATTAATGGGTTCTTGGGATGGATAAAATAACGGAGGATTTGGAGTTGCGCAAGTTAAAATACCATAATTATGACGAGGTAACATATTTGGGGTTCTTGATGTGTTTAATGGTCCATATACAGGAGTAACTATTATATCGTCAAATTGTGTCATTCTTATAATATATAATTATAATATATTATAGTGAATGCGACTTAATATATACGAACTGCTCTAAATGAAACTTGACTCCCACTATTCTTATTTCCACCATTAGATATATCATTATAGTTTTTATTTGTTGCCTGCTGTTTTAAAAAGGTTGTATAGTTAGAACTATCATACACATATTTTACATTACATGTTGATGGAGGAATTCCGGAACTATCACACTTACTTTTATTAGAACCAATCTGTCCTTTTATTCCAAAAAGACCAGGACGACTTTGGGGTGCTTGACTTGGACCACCACACGAATACGCTACTCGACTCATTACATCACCTGAATTTGTAACTGCTCTAAAAGGAGTTACTGCCTGGGGTGTTTTAGTATATTTAGTATTCCACGCATTCCTTAAAGTAAATCTCACATTCTCATAATTTTCATAACTTTTGTCAACATCCACTGTTGCGGGAGGCATAATTCCATGAATTACAGACATTTATATAATACATCTATAAAAAATGTTAATAATACACTTCTAAAATAATATATATTTATATATATGATTAAATATTTGTTAACTGCTATTATTTTTGTAATTTTAGACGGTCTATATATTAATTTTTTTAAGAATTATTTCAATAGACAAATTAAAAGTGTTCAAGGTTCAGATATACAAATAAATATTATTGCGTCCGGAATTGTCTACATATTTTTAATATTTGGATTAAGTTATTTTATTATTCAAAAAAATAGAAGTGTCAAAGATGCGTTTATTTTAGGGTTAGTTATTTATGCTGTCTACGACTTTACCAACGTAGCTTTATTAAAAAATTGGAAAGTATCTACTGCTATTTTAGACACTTTATGGGGAGGCATTTTATTTGGTTCAACCACGTTTTGTGTGAATAAAATAACACGTCTATTTTAATTATTTTTTATTTAGTTATTTCTAAATAAAAAATTTTTATTTCTAATTATTCTACTTCTACACTTATTCTACACCTATTCTAATTTATACAATTCCAGTATCGATTTGTTATTTAATGCTCGGTTATAATACGCGGAGCAACATTCATAGTTATTAATTCTTGAAATAGTAATTTACAAGAATAAGGAATTTCTACATACGCAAAATCTGTTCTGTTATCACACGTTTTACATAAATGTATATTTAGTTCATTATTATATGAGGCAATTAATCCACATTTTTTACAAACATGAACAGAATATTTATCCGACGCATCATATAATCGACCACGCGTAAATCTTGCTGCTCCGTGTGAAACCATACAATTATGTGCCACAACTCCATTTGCTAAAAACGAATGGACTTTATCAACACTTATATCATACACTTTATGAACTCCGGCAGGAAGTATTGATATCACTTTTAAATTCATGGTTGGCAAACATAACTTACTTCGGTTTACACCATATTTTGAATTTTCTTCTTCATCCGTAGTTATTTCTTCTGTTTCTTCAATATCTTCTAGATGTATTTTTTTAGGTTCATCTTTTAAAAACCAACTTAATGCTCCAATACTTTCTAAATATTGTTCGGCCGTCGGAAACGATTTTGATGTAAATTTCCCAAAGGTTGTGCCTTTTATTAAATGGTCTGTAATATCATGAGTTGAAGGAATCGCATATTCGTGTAATAATCCTTCAGTTAATTTTAATTCATTAACTGCTTGAATAATTGCTTTTTTTGTAGGAACATTTTTAGTTGGGTTTATCTTTTTTATTTCTGTAAATTTAGTTATTTCATCAACTCGATTTACTAACCAATTATGTTGTCTTGTAACTTCATTACGTAATCTTTTATATGATACACCTCCTTCGAGTCTTTGGGATTTGTGGCAACAATATCTAAATCCGATTTTTTCAGAAAACGGGATTAATTCATCAATATCTAAATGTAATGTTAACTGATGATTACCAGCAGTTTTATTCTCACCTAATTTAATATTTTGTTTTTTTGAATATGTTGTTTCTTTAAAATTTTGAATTGTTATTTTATGTATTCCACATTTATTTAATAACATTTTAATATCATCCATCATTCTTGTTAATGACTCCAATTGTTCAAATGATTTCGTTTGTGAAAATGAGATTGATGTTAAAACATCTCTTTTACTACGATGTTGTGATAAACAACAAGTATGACCATCTCCTCCAAATAATCCTGCTAAAAACTCGCGGATAATAGGTCTAGGACATTTATTGTCTAAAATAAATTCTGGTAAAAGTGCGTTTTGATTAACTCTTTTTCCGGTTATTAATCCAGGTATTTGAACTATATTATTCACAAGCATGCTTGGAACGTTTACCATAAATAAATTTTTAGAAACGAAATTTGTTTGTTTAATTTCTACAAATAATTTTATGTCTTCAACTATTTTGTAAACATCTAACATATGTCCCATAAATATACAGCACGCGTAAGCAGTTCCATAATTTCTTTTCATACACTTAATTGAACCGTCTGTTAATATATAACCAAGTATTCTAACAAATGCTAATGTTTTAAGATATTCCTCTCGTGTATCTGTTTGTAGAAGCATATTACCAACTTCAAACGACCAATTGTCGCATTCTTTAAGTTCATCCTTTATACATATTAAAGGATTTGTGATACTTGTTTTTACTCTGGTTTCATTTACTAACAAATCTTTTATTTTTACCCATTCATTATTTGAAGTTAATATAGGATGGTCAGGCGTAAATTGCATTTTTCGTCCATCTTCATAGGTTACTTCTAAACATTCACGTTCTCCTTTATACATAAAATCAGTTTGAGTTGCTTTTACGATTCCATTATGTTCTTCAGACCATCCTAAGACCTCCCACCCACAATCTTCCATTTCACCTAATTTAATGCTTAGTCCACAATCCAGAGAGATGGGGGTTGAAAATCGGGCACAATCACGTTCCATTTCGCCAAACCTCAACCCACCATCACGACTGCGACCTTCAGCAGGTTGTCTTGTAAGGTTAACCATCGGTCCAATAGAACGGCTGTGAGTTTTATCATTAACCATATGTTTTAAACGCTGGTAAAATACAGGTCCCATAAATACGCTACATTCGTGTTGTTCTCCAGTTAGACCATTACATAATAATTCGTTGCCGTTAGATTCATAACCTAACTTTAATAATTCATCACAAATATCTTTAACATTTAATTGTCCGAATGGGGTTCCATCGCCGAATAATCCGAGTTCCAAAAGAACCTTACCAAGTATGGTTTCTTTTAATTGTCCGATTGTCATACGAGATGGAATTGCGTGAGGGTTGATAATAATATCAGGTTTTAAACCGTTTTTAGTAAATGGCATGTCACATTCTGGAATAATATTTCCGATAGTTCCCTTTTGTCCGTGACGACTTGAAAACTTGTCTCCAATAACAGGTTTTCGAAATGTTCTTAATCTAACCTTGGCAAAATTATACCCTTCACCGTTTCGGTCAATATAATTTTTATCGATAAACGTTTCTTCAGTAGTTTTGAAGATTTTACTATGGTCTTCAAATTTAACTATTTTGGTATGGTCGTTACGATTTTCTTTAATGGGTGTTACTTTAGCAATAATTATATCACGATTTTCAACAATTGTATTTTCTGGAATAACACCTTTACTGTTGACCTTGTTGTAATTGCCCATTTTAATTCCTTTTGTTTTAGAAATGTCTGGTTTACATCTAATTTCTTCATCACCATTAATTTTTTGTTTATCTTCATCCTTCTCAGTATGATAAATCGTAGTTACGAATAATCCTCTATCAATCGACCCTTTATTAAATAATATAGAGTCTTCTTGATTATATCCTGTATGTGTCATAATTGCCACAATTACATTAGTTCCAGAAGGGATTTTATTTAATTGAATTAAATTCATCAATCTTGTGTCGACTAATGGTCTGGCAGGATAATTTAAAACATACGCGGTTTTATCCATTCTTGTTTCATAATTAGTTGCATATACACCCATTGCTTGTTTTCCTTGCGCACACTGATACGTATTGCGAGGCGATTGATTGTTTTCCGGGAACGGAATACAAGACGCTAAAATTCCAAAAATAGTACTTGGATGAATTTCGCAATGTGTATATTTTAAGATTTGTTCTGGTGAGTAATTAATTATATCTTTAGGTTTTGTTGCTATTAATGATAACGATTGCTCTTCTGGGTCAATATACTCAATTACAGATTCAGGTAAACTTGTGCTAGTTAGTAAATTATCCCAAATAAGTTCACCAGAACTAATTTTTGAAATAATATCATTATCTAACAATATGTTTTTATCCTTTACGCGTAAAACGGGTCTTGTTAATCTACCGCTGTCATTACATATACGTATTTCTTTCATTCGGTAATCAAATATAATTGAGGTATAAATATTAATAATACCCTTATATTTTTTTTCTTTTAATGAAATAAATAATTCATATGGGTTATTTGTAACTCCTAACCAAGCACCATTTATAAACACCTTTACTTTATTAAACATCTCAAGACTTGTTAATTCTTGATTTTCTAATTTTATAACATAAGGCGTTATGTATTCGTATAATGGTTGAGAATTTGAATGAATTGTTACATGTGTCATATAACTTAAATTTTTTACAATTCCAACGCTCTGTCCTTCAGGTGTTTCGGCAGGACATAAATACCCCCAACACGTATTATGTAATTTACGAGGAGGAATTAATTTACCGCTTTTATCTGTAGGAGTAGATACGCGTCTTGCGTGACTTAAACTACTTATATATGTTAAACGATTAAGAACTTGTGCGACACCAACCTTATTACTGTTAATATGTTTAATACCAAAATCTCCAGTTGCTAACGCACGTTTTAAACCATTCTCGATAGTAGTAGATTTAACGATTTTATATAAATTGGTTAAATTTATAATATTTTCGTAATCATCGGTTGACTTCCATGAACCTGTATTAATTTCTCGGATGACCTGTTTTTCCATATCCTTCACTAATTTATTAAAATAATTCCTGAATAGGTTATTTAATAATGTCCCCGTTAAATCAACTCGCTTATTGATATATGAATCTCTATCATCAGGCTTAATTAATTCAAATTTTGCGTGTAACAGTTTATTTGTCATATATCCCAAGAAATATATTTTTTGGGTGATGTTCTGGCAGTGTGGAAACAAATCATTCTTTAAGATATCCATTGTAAATTCCAATTTTTTCTTAATTCCGGTTTCTTTATCCATATTTATAGGGGTATACATCGCAAAACTTGTGATATATTTAATACTCTCTTCTTGTGTTAAATATATATTTGCGTCAATAATCGATGCTTGTAGTGATTGAAGTAGTAGTTTGTGTTCTGAGTAATTAATATCCAACAATATTTTTTCACATATTTCTTTATCTGTTAAAATGCCTAGGGCACGAAAGACAATAAATAGTGGAATAACCTGTTTTATTCTCGGAATTTGAACGTAAATTGCGTTACCAAATCCATTATTTTTAGAACTAATCATTACATTAGTTTGTTTCGGTGAAATACATTTAGTATCTGGAACAGATTTAATTTCTGCCGACCAACTATATTTTGTATTATTTTTAGAAACATTAAAACAATAAACTCTGTTTTCGGCAGTTCGTTCTTGTCCTAAGACAGTCTTCTCTGAGCCATTAATAATAAAATACCCTCCAGCATCATATTTACATTCGCCAGTATGTGTATGCTCAACATATTTATACTGGTTTAGAACACAAATATTCGATTTTAACATTATAGGTAGTTTTCCAATGTGGATTTTCGATAAGGTTTTACAGATTGTTTGTGAGTTTTCCAAATTCGCACCAGTTCGTATAATATATTTGATATTTATATCAATTGTCATTGCCGAAGCATAAGTGAAATTTCGTAATCTTGCTTCTTGTGGAAACATTAATTTAATCGCACCATTATTTTCGTGAATTTGGGGTCTATACATCTGAAAATTTTCAAATGTTATAAACACCTCTAACGAATGCTTTTTGCTGACAGTATCATAATCATTATCCGAAACTATATGAACTGGATTAAACATTTCAATAGTTTTATTAATTTGGTATCCCACAAAATTATTGTATGATTCCAACTGATGTCTTACAAGTCGTTCCAAATGGTGACCCTTAAAATAAGACTCAATAATACTCCATGGTTCCTCAATGTATTGTTCTGATTCAATATTGTACATATTTGATTTGTCTGTTTTATTTACTATAGTTACCATTAGGTTTAACGATTAATTAGAATTCAATTTTATTTTTAAATCATTTTTAATGTTTTATGTATATAAACGATTATTTTTTTGTATGTTATTGATATAAATGTCTAACGACTTGAAAAAAACCATAAAAATTAATCCTGAAATATTTAATATGGGGGGTAAAACTAAAAAAAATAAGGAGAGAAAACAATACCCAATAAACGTTCCATTAATTTCACCAAACATTCTAAAAAATAAATTATTAAAAAGAATTAAAGAACATAAAACTAAAGAGACGCCGCCTATTGAAACACCTCCTAAACCAAGCGAAATAAAATATAATAATGAGTTTAATGATTCTCTTGAATATTTACAAATATTATCTAATAATAAAAAAAAGGAAGAGAGGCAACAATATAAAGATGATTTATACAAAAAAACCTTACGAAATAATTTTAGTATCAATACCGAAAAATTAAATACTCAGTTTGTCGAAACAGAACTTCCAGAAGAATTAAAGCAAAATTATTATAATACTGTAGACAATTCCACTTCTACTTTACCCATTAAATTAAATTATAATATAGATACTGATATACCATACGGATGTTTAAAAGGTGGATTTAAAAAAACATATCGTAATTATTCAAATCAACCACAACCATTAAAACCGTCCCCCGTTGTATCTCAACATTTAAGTGAAAGAGAAACTAAATTGAATAAATTAAAAGAAAGAATCTTGTCAAAACAATCGAACTATACATCATTATCCCAACCAACCACAAATTTAATTAAACCGCCCGTTAATTTACAACCTGCCGCCAATACCCAACCAATAAAAGCGCCCATTCAGAACCTTGCGCCAGAACCTCCAATTGTTCGAAATAATATAGCACCTAAAAAACACAAATCAATTATAAAAAACACAACTCTCAGAAAATATGTATTAGGAAAATCAAATCATAAAAGAACCGTCAGTATTTTAATAAAGGATAAGAACACACAAAAAAAAGTGTTAAATGCCCAACGAGAAATAAAAAAAAAGGATTTACCATCTATAAAAAAATACTTACATTCGCACAATTTAATGATGGCAGGAAGTAATGCTCCAATCGACGTTATTCGTAAAATTTACGAATCCGCAATGTTAGCAGGAGAAATCACAAATAATAATAGAGATAGTATTATTCACAATTTAATGAAACCATAATTTATATATTATTATAATATATAATATGCAGACTACCAAGCACGAATTATCATCATATGAAACCAGTTTTTTTAATAAACTAAAATATTATTTAGATATTCCGTTATATTTTTACGGAAGTATTCAACGCGACGACTATTTTAAAGGAGAAAGTGACATTGATGTCGTGATATTTACAGATAACGTAACAAGCACTATTTTTAAGTTACAAACATTCTTGAATGTAGAAAAATATAAAACTAAAAAAACTATATGGAAATCATTCAACAGTAATTATGTAATTCATGGACACAAATTAATGTATAAAGATGTAGACAATAATTTACGGGTTGAATTTTCGATTTATAATGAAAAATATAAAGTTGAAATACTTCAAGACCATACACGTAAAACAACCCTTCCATATTATTCATCTATTATTTTAATCATAATAAAATTCTTATTTTATAAATTAAATGTAATTTCAAAAGAAACATATAGGGATCTTAAAAAGAAAATATTGTCGACAATAAGCGGAATTCCACACGATGATTTCATAACTATATAATATACTAAAATTCCCGCTACATTATGATAACAAATATTTAAATGTATTTAAAGATACATATACATCATATTATATAATAATATGGCTTTAATTAAAGAGTATTTCGAATTAACTGATAAATATCAAACCGATTATGGAATAAATACCATTTTGCTAATGCAGGTTGGTTCTTTTTATGAAGTATACGGAATTTGCGATAAAACAACTAATAGTATATCTGGTAGTCAAATCCAGAATTTTTCAAAAATATGCGATTTAAACATTTCGGAAAAAAACGTATGTGTTGGTTCAAACAACGTTCTTATGGCTGGGTTTAACATTATTATGATTGATAAATATATTAAGAAAATATTGGAAGCAAGCGTAACTGCCGTTGTATATAGTCAAGTAAATCACCCGGATAATACAATAACACGCAGTTTAACCGGCATTTTTTCTCCAGGAACATATTTTAATAATGATACACATCGTCTTACAAATAATACAACGTGTATTTGGGTGGATTTAATTGAGAGCACTTTTGTTTTAAAAGGTAAATACGTTGTTGTCGGAATATCTAATATTGATATTTATACCGGTAAAACAAGTATATTCCAGTTTAAAGAAAAGTATATTAATAATCCTACAACATATGATGAATTGGAAAGGTTTATTTCGATTTATAATCCAAGTGAAGTAATTTTTATATCGAATTTACCTGAAAAAGAGGTCGAAGATGTGATTAACTACGCAAATATACAATGTAGTCTCATTCATAGAATTAATTTTGTTCAGAAAGAAAAGATGCTATCTAAATATTTACAACAAGCAATTAATTGCGAAAAACAAAATTACCAAAAAGAACTTATAGACAGATTTTATAAAATTGATAATTTCGATTTATTTAATGATAATACTATCGCAACTCAATCCTTTTGTTTTTTACTAGATTTTATTTACCAACATAATCCATATTTGGTAAATAAAATTAAAATACCTATATTCGAAAACTGTTCCGAAAGACTTATTTTAGCAAACCATTCTTTGAAACAACTTAATATTATAGATGATCAGAACTATAGCGGTAAATACTCATCAGTTTTGAAAATGTTAAATTGTTGTATAACACCGATGGGAAAACGAAAATTTGCCTATAATTTCCTGAACCCAACAACAAACTGCGAATATCTTCAAAAAGAATATGATATGATTGAGTATTTATTAGAATCTTTTAATCCCAATATTTTAATTAAATTACAAGAAATTAAAGATATTTCTAAATTTGAAAGACAAATATTTATGAAAAAAATAACCCCCAAAACTATCTGTATTTTATATAAAAATATCGGTATTATTAAAGAAATTTATGAGTTGATAAACGAAGATAAAGTAATTATGAAATATTTAAATTATTATGAAAAAGAGATGTATAACATATCAACCATTTGTGAAAACATCCGCGAGTTTATTCATAATAATTTTATAATTGATTTAGCAAAGGATATCGACCAATTACAAGGATTTGAAATAAATTTTATACAACAAAATATTAATATTGATTTAGACAATAAAACTCAAACTCTGGTTGACTCAAACGATAAATTAGAATGTATTCGTTCTTATCTCAATTCGGTTATTGAATCTTGTGAGAAAAAAACCAAATCCAAATCGTGTGAATATGTTAAAATTCACGAAACAGAAAAAAACCACTTTAGTTTAATTAGCACTGAACGTAGATGCCAACTATTAAAAGAAAATTTACACACAAAAACTAAACCAACAATATTGACATATATCTCATCACATACTAACAAATCCACCGAATTTAACTTGAATATTTCTAAAAAGGACATTCAATTTAATAAACAAAGTGCCGCAAATAATATAATTTCAAATGACGAAATTAATACATTATGTAAAAATATTTCAACTATCAAGGTATCTATGAAAGATACAATTGTTTCGGTATTTAAGGATATAATCGGTAAATTCGAGGATTTTCAACCACAAATTGATGTTATTATCAATTTTGTAACTATTATCGACGTCATTTTTTCGAAAACCGTGTTATCTAAAAAATATAATTATTGTAAACCAACCATTATTAATAATCGTGATAAATCATTTGTTGATGCTGAAAATATACGTCATCCTCTTATTGAACAATTACACCAAAATGAAATATATGTCGCAAATGATATTACTCTTGGAAACAGTATTATTGATGGTATATTGCTTTATGGAACCAACGCAGTTGGAAAAACCAGTTTAATTAAATCAATTGGGATTAATATTATAATGGCACAATCTGGGTTATATGTCCCATGTTCTAGTTTTTCATATAAACCTTATAAATATATATTTACCCGAATTATTGGTAATGATAATATATTTAAAGGATTGTCTACATTTGCTGTCGAAATGAGCGAACTAAGAACCATTTTAACAGTTGCTAATAAAGATAGTTTGATTTTAGGCGATGAATTGTGTTCTGGAACTGAAATATCGTCTGCTATCAGTATCTTTGTTGCGGGAATTCAAAAATTAAACCAATTAAATAGCAGTTTTATTTTTGCGACACATTTACACGAGATTGTAAAATACGACGAAATTACAGAATTAACTAACCTTTCTCTTAAACATATGGCAGTTGTCTACAATAGAGAAACCGGAATATTAGAATATGACCGTAAATTACGTGATGGACCAGGAAATAGTATGTATGGATTAGAAGTGTGTAAATCTTTAAATTTACCCGAAGAATTTTTAAATTCGGCATACAATATACGAACCAAATATCATCCCGAAGAAAATAGCATTTTATTACTTAAAACGTCACATTATAATTCTAAAAAAATTGTTGGTATGTGTGAATTATGTTGTACAAATATGGGAACTGAAGTTCATCATTTACAACATCAATCCGACGCAAATGATGAGGGTTTTATAAAAAACAACGGCGATGTTTTTCATAAAAATAAATTAGCAAATTTAATGACATTGTGTGAAAAATGCCATAACAAATTCCATAAAGAAAATAAACAACACAAAAAAATTAAAACAACAAAAGGATATAAATTAAAACAAACACATTTAACGTTTTCGTCTGTATGATTTTGATTTATTATGTCTTCGTTTGTTATGGCGTTTCTTTGACATAATAGATTTAAAAGATGATGCTGTATTTTTTACACCAGATTTTAATAAACCAAATAAATTAAATAGTCCTTTCTTTACAACTGGAACCGTGTTTTGTGCGGCAGATTCAACCGATGAACCAACACGCTTTAACCCGTTTTTAACTCTATATGTTACGTTTTTAGCACCTTTATAAAAATTATTTCTGCGAGTCTTCATATAACTATAAATATATTAAATTATTCCTAAAATCTATTTTTTAAACGTATAATATCAAATACTTATTTTATATTTAATAAATAAAATTTAACGCACAGAAATCAGATGCTAAATCCGGATTTGTTACATATAAATATGGTATACTAAATAATCCTCTATTACCCCACTGTGGACCCCACGAATTAACACACAAAAATGTCTGCATCGAATCGCTGTATCCAATCATTAAAACACAGTGTCCTCCTTCTAGTGTTTCGGTTTGAGTATTCGGCATCGGAATAACCCCTGTTTTTGAGACGGTATCTGACAAAAAACTGCTATATATCATTATTCCAAAAATAATCGGGGAATTTGTGCTTACTAAACACGTTTTTAAACTTAGTACGTTTTGATTTATAAACGAATATGTATATTTACGAAATAAATACGATTGTTTAAATGATGATAATGGGGGTAATATATTAAAATTGTCGACATTATAAGGCCACGCAGATTCAGAACAAGCACCATATTGTTGGATTATTTTAGCAGCTTGTCGTATATCTAAACCCGTGTCCTCTAATGAGGAATCGCCGCCGATAGACCTACCACAATAATAATGAAATAAACGAGAAATATTAACATTATTATTTGTAATCATATTTATATTTTTGGCAAACGCGTTTGAACAACAAGACCCTATTGGTCCTTGGTCTAATATATTGTTTAATTTCCGATTAATCACAAAATTATACGCTATTTTACTAACTGCTTTTGTGGGGACGAATTTATAATCTCTATTATCCGGTTCTTGAAATTTATGGTTTAATTTTCGATGCATACTAATATTTGTAAATATTATTATTTTTACAAATATTATCATTGTGGTAGTATACGATTCGTTATTTCATATTTTACACTTTATTCTTGGTCAGTTTAACATTCGTAATCGAAATAGTTTAATGTATTATCACTAAAAGATGCTCGTTGTTTACCGATTCGTTTTGTAAAACAAAACCAATTATCTTTTTGTTGAAGTGGTATCCACGCTTGGTCATTTGCGTAAATCCAATGTTGACGGGTTTCTTCAAGTTTTACCATCGCGTGTTCATACAATTCTATTAAGGTGTCATAATAATTTGAGTTTACAATATATCCTGATGCGGTTATAACTTCTATTGATTTCAATAAAAATCCGTGTTTTGTTTCTTCAGATTTAATTATATTATACGATAACATACAAACATTATAATCTATATTTAAATCGAAAAACTTATTCAATTCATTTTCAAATTCTTCTTTTGATACTAAAAAAGTAAAATCATCTTCAAATATTAATACATTTTTATATCCTCTTTCTTTTGCTAATTTTAAAACTGCCAGATGTGATTGTCCACATCCGAGTATTCCAAAACCAGGGGTTTCGATTGCTTCAAATCGTTCATATTCTACTAAATTAAAATCATTTAACTCTTTTTCAATTTCGGTTCGTCTATCAATTCTTTTATTCAAATTTATATATATAATTTTATCAATATTTGTTGACATATATAAATTAATAATATTTATATATTATATTTTTTACGTATTTATTTGTCTTTTTAAATGTCGGCATTTCTGGAGAATTATATACATACAATGTCCGTTATTATTTCATCTTTTATACTTTGATAAATGTTATAATTGTCGTTATAATATACTTGAATTATTTTAACAACAAATGATTCATATGATTTTACCAATTCAGATTTTATAGTTTTAACTAATAAATCAATTCTATCACTTTGTTTTATATTTAATTGCTTTCCGTTATTTTTTATTATATCTGGATTGTATCTAATAATTATAATTGGTTTCCCACCAATACCATTAACGATTTCATTTATTCTAGAACATTCACAACTATCCTGATAGGTATTATGTTGATGCTCGTCTATTTCAATAATAACACAATGAGTCGGTAATTCAAAATATATATCGGGGCGTTTTTTACTACATCCCTGAAGCATTTTACTTGAATTATAATCAAATTTTGTATCTATTGCTGTTCGTAAATAACGAACTATTGCCCATTCTTTTTTATTTTGGATTTTTTTACAGTCTTTACACACAAAAGTGGCATCTTCTTTTATATCGCAATATTTACATAATCTTTTTACAATCATTCCGTATTGTTCTGATGGAATATGTGTATTACAATATTTATGTGTTTCAATTAAATGATTGTATTCATTTTCACAATCCAAAACACAACATTTATTTTCTAAAATAAGATTTATCATATTTGGTTGTTTATGTTGTAGACAATACTGAGGTCTTTTATTTATTAAACCAAATAATGAAAGTTCTTTACATTTAATGTGTTGACATTTTTTATTTGTAGAATTAATCATATTATTTTTTTTGTGTTCAAAACAATATAACGGTTTGGTTTCGGTTGGTAAATTAAAAGATGGATTTTTTAAACAATTCTCATGAATACATCGTTTGTGTTTAATATCAATCATATTATCTTTTTTGTGTTCACTACAGAATAACAATTTGGTTTCAGTAGGTAAATTAAAAGATGGATTTTTTAAACAATTCTCATGGTGGCATCGTTTATTTTTAATATCAATCATATTTTCTTTTTTGTGTTCGAAACAAAATAACGGTTTGGTTTCAGTCTGTAAATTAAAAATTGGGTGTTTTAAACAATTCTCGTGTTGGCATCGTTTACTTTTAATATCAATCATATTATCTTTTTTATGTTCACTACAAAATAACGGTTTGGTTTCAGTTGGTAAATTACAAGATGGTTGTTTTAAACAATTCTCGTGGTGGCATCGTTTATTTTTAATATCAATCATATTATTTTTTTTGTGTTCACTACAAAATAACGGTTTGATTTCAGTCTGTAAATTAAAAATTGGGATTTTTAAACAATTCTCATGTTGGCATCGTTTGTGTTTAATATCAATCATATTTTCCTTTTTATGTTCACTACAAAATAACGCTTTAGTTTCAGTAGATAAATTAAATGATGGTTTTTTTAAACAATTCTCATGCTGGCATCGTTTGTGTTTAATATCAATCATATTTTCCTTTTTATGTTCACTACAAAATAACGCTTTAATTTCAGTAGGTAAATTAAAAGATGGATTTTTTAAACAATTCTCGTGAATACATCGTTTTGAAACAATATCAATCATATTATTTTTTTTGTGTTCACTACAAAATAATGCTTTGGTTTCAGTTGGTAAATTACAAGATGGTTGTTTTAAACAATTCTCGTGGTGGCATCGTTTTGAAACAATATCAATCATATTTTCTTTTTTGTGTTTACTACAAAATAATGCTTTGGTTTCAGTAGGTAAATTAAATGATGGTTTTTTTAAACAACTCTCATGTTGGCATCGTTTTGAAACAATATCAATCATATTTTCTTTTTTGTGTTCACTACAAAATAATGCTTTGGTTTCAGTAGGTAAATTAAATGATGGTTTTTTTAAACAACTCTCATGTTGGCATCGTTTTGAAACAATATCAATCATATTATTTTTTTTGTGTTCACTACAAAATAATGCTTTGGTTTCAGTAGGTAAATTAAATGATGGTTGTTTTAAACAATTTGGACCGATACATTTTTTTGGCATTATAATAGTTAACTATATATGGTTATATAGTTAAACCTTTATATTATTTATTAAAAACGAATGGATATACGAGGGCAATAAACACAATACTTAACACAAATATGTCAACATACCTGATTATTTTTTTCGTTTTTAGTGGTAATTTATCATATTCGTTTGAATATTTGGCAGGTTTGAATGGTTTCGATAACCATCCTAATAAAGTTGGTTTTAGTTGATCGTTACAATCGTATAACACGTCATACCACGCTAATAAAATATACGATGCGGTTCCCAACAGGAAGACCATTACAAAATTATGCATTCGTGATTTAGGATTAGGTAACCAATAGACAATTAATACAAATAAAGAAAAAACCAAACATTTAATATTTAAATATAACGGAGCTCCGAATAAACCACCTCCCATTAAAATATGGATATATAAAAAAATTGATTTAATATTAAAATAATATAAGAATAATAATTTACAAAGTTATAATATATTAAAATGATAATTCCAATTAAATGTTTTACTTGTGGAAATGTGATTGCTGATAAATATAGATATTATCTTAGAGAAGTTGCCAATAAAAAAATCGACCGATCACTAAATTTAAATAAGGTTTTGTATTTAACAAAAGAATTTAACGAGAAAACGCCAGAAGGGGAAGTATTGGACGATTTAGGATTAACAAAAATGTGTTGTCGTCGTCATTTCCTAACACACGTAGATATTGAATAATTTCTTAGTATATAATATAATGGCAAAGACAAAAAGAAATCACGTTAATAAAAGTAGAAAACACCAAAAAAAATATAAAATGAAAGGTTCTGCTAAACACCGTAAAACCCATAAAAAACATTTTTTTTCTAAAAAATATAGTTGTAATATGTGTCATGGTAATTGTAAAAAAAGGTGTGAATGCGCATGTCACTCGAAAAGTATGAAAGGTGGATGTGGTTGTTCTGGATCACAATTAGGAGGAGACGCAACGAAATTGTCTTTAGCATACACAGGACAATCTTCACAAAGTTACCCAAATCCATATTTAGCTTATACCGGAAAAGGCGGAAACACTGATATAAGTAAAGCATACCCTAATGTTAACGGTGCAACTGGAAGCTCCTTAAATATAATTAATCCAGGACAAACATTTCGCGGTGGTGAAAATTTTAGTCCAAGTGATGTAAATACGTCGGGTTACCCAAACGGGTTAATTGGTCCATCGTGGACATCAAGTCCCAATACTTGGCCCGGAGTAGGTAATGTAGACAATATAACAAATCATTACGATAAAAACATATATCAACCAACAGATGTATCGAGACAGATGATTGCTTCAGGATCAGCTCCTCCGTTTTCGGTTGGAGGTAAAAAACACAAAAGAAAACAAAAAGGAGGACAACTTATTCCCGATAATTTATTAAATTTAGGGAATATGTTTAAATATGGAACTGGAAGCATATATAATTCTCTTAATGGATACCAACAACCAACAAATCCCCTTCCATGGAACGACCAATTAAAAAATACAACAAATCTAAGTGCAATAAAATATTAATATATTTTCTATATATAAATTATAATGTTTGTTTTACCTAAAAATTTAAAACAATTATGTACACCAGCACTAATTTATTTCGTTATGTCAATGATTGCCACATTTTTAATGTTACTTCAAAATATTGGAAATAAAAATAAATTTTGTTTAGGAGCGTTTTCGTGTAATGTCCCTCACGTTTCACTCGTTTTTATTCTAAAAATAATCTATATTTTATTTTGGACTTGGATTTTAAATCTTATATGTAAAAGCGGATATACCGGCGTTTCATGGTTTCTATTACTACTTCCATTTATTTTGGCGTTCGTTTTATTAGGGTTATTATTTATTTCTTAATTAGATTGTTGACAAGTGTATTTTATTTTGTAAATAAAACAAAATAAAATAAAATGTGTCGTAGATTAAATATATTAATATGGTAATATATAATGGTACAAATTAAAAATGGTTTTTCATATGAATTAAATGGATGGAAATATATATCAGTATCAGGAACATCCAAAGAAAGAGGGTTTGCTTATGGATATTTATGTGCGAATGATTTTAAAAAGGTTCAAGAAATGTTGACATTTCTTATATATGAATCATATGGTTTAACGTGGGAGTTTATAATACAACAAGTAAATAAAAGTATAAAAGAAAAAACAAAAAATGATTTTGAAGAATTTTATGATGAAATGGTCGGAATTGCCGAGGGATGTAATTCGGCAGGAACCCAAACAACAATTGATGAAATAATTGCCTGGAATTTCTATTGTTCCATTCCTTATTGGATTTCATCAATGGAAGGTGGTGAAAATATGCATTTTTCAAAAGAGGGTGGAGGGTCTGACAAATGTAGCGCGTTTATTGCTGTGGGTGATTATACAAAAACAGGCGAAATTGTTGTAGCTCATAATTCATTTACAGATTTTATGGATGGACAATATTCGAATATTATATTAGATTTAAATCCATCAACCGGTAACCGGTTTATTATGCAGACATCGCCTTGTTGGATATGGAGTGGAACCGATTTTTTTATTACATCTAAAGGAATTATAGGAACCGAAACAACTATTGGTGGATTTATTGCTTATGAAAATAATTACCCCATAGGATATAGAATTCGTGAAGCGATGCAGTATGGAAATAACTTAGATGATTATATAAAGATATTACTATTTCGTAATTCGGGTGATTATGCGAATTCCTGGTTATTTGGAGATATTAATACAAATGAAATAATGCGTATTGAATTAGGTTTAAAATATAATAATATCGAAAGAACTAAAAATGGATATTTTATTGGATTTAATGCGGCATATGATCCTAGAATACGAAATTTAGAATGTGTTAATTCCGGATTTGATGATATACGAAGACATCAAGGGGCAAGACGTGTTCGTATTGACGATTTAATGATTAAACATAAAGGAAAAATAAATATTGATATTGCGAAACGTATTATTTCGGACCATTATGATGTATATTTAAATAAAGACAATAATCCATGTTCAAGAACCGTTTGTTCTCATTATGAATTAGATGCGAGAGAATATATGTCTCAACACGATAGACCAAAACCATTTGCGCCTCAT
>Ga0209443_1000638_pt1 | contig 23388 bp, 17 predicted proteins | sample LauGreBMM110DCMD_2_FD_187571 | JGI IMG/M metagenome (GOLD analysis project Ga0209443, IMG submission 187571) | Freshwater lake microbial communities from Lake Michigan, USA - Su13.BD.MM110.DCMD (SPAdes) (version 2) | ecosystem: Environmental > Aquatic > Freshwater > Lake | place: Lake Michigan... | reverse complement strand
ACCGAGGCATTTATTATTGAGACTCTCCGGCAGAAGTGGGGCCTTTTGCCGAGTCATGTGCCGAGTCATGTGACGAGTCATGTGACGAGTCATGTGACGAGTAATACTCCAATGCCTCGCGCTTAACCGATTCAAAACTCGAGTCGCCGACAAGCCCTCGTAGTACATCCTCTGGTATGACCTGGTCGTTCTCCTGAATCTCCGCCGGGTCGATCTCTACCAGCTTTAGACGCGGTGCCTCGTCTTTCTCAACAATACTCACCATGTCTTTCCCCGATTCGCCCACAATGTACTCCATGTCGGCCTCTTTTCCAAGCAGGCCGCAACGCTTCCGAAAGTCTTTGGCGGTGCGTTTTTCCTCCTTGGCATGCTGCATAATGTTGTTTATTTCCGGATCCCGAAACTCCTCCACAATGTCTTCGGCGTTCACATTGTGCGGGTGCAGCCACTCGTACATGTCAACTATATCCAGGTCATAGTCGCCAATATGTGCAGATAATTCGTTTTTGATAAAGTCTTTCGCCGTTTTTTTTCCGGCGTAGACTCCGTACACCCGCACCAGAGGCTCCGGGGCCTTCATTTTAAGGCGCACCGACCGCTGAGTGTCGGGCACCACCGATACCACCGCATAGCGCTGGTTATTGCGAATGAATTTCTGCGTCATGTCGCGCGTGTTTGTTCCGCCTTCTACTTGCTTGTTTTTCAAGCACTCTTTTGCTTTTTTCTCGTCGTTCCGCTTTGTGCGCTCCGCCTTGTGGTAGCCCGTGTGCGACGGCAGCTGCTTGTCACGTGCCGCCCGAAGCTGGTCAAAGTCGCGCTGGCGTTTCTCCGCGGTGCGTTTTAATCGGTCGGTGATTCGCCCAGATACCGACACTGGGTCTTCTTCGCGGTCAACGTGTAGCATTATCCATTCGCCCAGCGGCGTAATCCAGTAGTCTACCGAGTCAAGCTTGCGGTTCATTTCCGCGGCCTGGGCCACTGCCTCGCCCGAGTCCCGAAATACACCAAGAAGACGAATGGCGGGTTTTTCAGGGTCGCGCGCCACCGGTGACCGTTTGGTGTGCGAAACATTGTACAAAACAACGGGACGCTTCGCCACGTTTTCGTCCAGGCCCGGGGCTATGTCGTCAAAAACAGCTCGTTCCAGCTTCTGGTTTGAATATTTGTCTGCCAGGCCCATTCGGCGGATAGTTTCGCCCATGTTTGAATTTTGTGCCTGGTCCATCTTTTGTTACTTTATTGGTACTATTTTTAATACTAATATTATAAATAAATGCTTATTTCCTATTTTTTTTTTCTGTGCGCACTCTTTTAAGCTAGCATCAGCACAATTATAAGAAACAAAACAATTAATCCCACTACAAAATATAGTTTATAGTAATCCAAAGCTTTGCTGGGTTTGGCTGGCTCGCTGCCCCCATCCCCGTTATTATTATCATTGCCGTTCGGAACTGGATCATTTCCGGGCTGGGAGCCTCCACTTGTCCCTCCCGGGTATTTACCGGCTATTGTTTTTTTGTCAAGTATCGATAATTTAGTAATGCGCGGTATCTCAAGTGGCGGCTCAAAGTAGTCCGGCTCAAAGATATAGTGCATAATAGAGGCCCTATCGTACACCGATCCATTATAGGAGTCAATGCTATAGGAATTAAAAATTTGCTCTTCGCAGTCTTTTGCGCTCCAGTTATTTGGTGGCCCAGAAAGCTTTTCAATAATAAGGGGTTTGTTCCAGTGAAGGTTTGTCTCGCTCTGGGCTCTGCTGTGTTCGTGAATTAAGCCAAGACAGTGACCAAACTCGTGCAAAACTACTGCCCCAGTGCCTTTCGCGTCTTTGAAATCGTAGTCGGTGTCGTTGTCAATCCAGCCAAGGTTCATGGTCGGGCTGTCGATTGGCATACCAATGGCTTCTTGCCCCAGCACCGAGTAGGCCCCAAGCGCTTGAACAAAAGTAATGCGCACATTGGATTTTTCCGGGGGAACGTCCCACACAAACGTAAGGTTAACGAGCCCGGCCAAGTGCGTTTGCACAATTCGCTGGACAAATGCGGCCTTTTCCGGAGTGTAGTTTGAGTTGAGACGCTCGCCGTTATTGTTAAAGGTGTTTTTTAAGAAAGCAATACGAATCTCTGACCGTTGGGGCCACTCGATGCCATTTAAAAAAGCGGCTCGCATCTGATGCACCGTGGCTTTTCGCGCGCCGGTTTTGCTTTCAACGTGCACTGGGTGTTTGGCAAGACAGGCGAAAACTGGTTTTTTTTGGTGGCTCATTATTTTTATATTTTAATATAAAAATAATTTTTAAAAATTTGAAGAACCGTTTCCTCTATAAGTTTTTCTGGTAACCCCAAAGTGCCACTTCTAAGCACAATCGCAAGTGATAGTAAGTCTGTCAGTAGTGTTTCGAGTTCAAAATCTTTAAGCTATGTAAGAAATAATCCTACTAAAGTATTAGGCAAATCCAAATTAAAAAGTAATTATGAAAATCAATTACCTGAGCATAGACTTCAATCATCAAATTCGGGGTTTTTAACCTCAAGCGATAGTGACTTGGACAGTAGCGATGCTAAAAGACACGGTAAAAGTTTAGCGGGAATAGGCAAAATGCTAAATATTTATTATCCCAGTGAGCCAAAAAATCGTAAAAAAAATAATGTAAAGCAGATGAACGATTATTTACTTTTTTTAATAGTGAAAGCAAACCGCAAGTTAGACGAAAGACTTAACGCAATGTTCAAGGTTTTGCAACAAATAGAACGAAAAAAATTTTTACAGCAATTAATTGATTAATTGATTAATCAATTGAGTATTAATTAATCAATTGAGTATTAATTAATCAATTGAGTGGACACTAAATAAATTTAAAAGAGATGCGCGTAACTGATAATCAGTTAAAATGAAAATAGAAAATTTTGTTATATATAAAAGCGCAATGAGCGTTATAATAAAGCGTTTTAACCCTAGGTTAATATTTAATATTTTAATATTTTAATATTTTTTTTATTTTACATATAAAAAATATAATGGACATTTTAAAAGGCTGGAAAAATTTTTGGTTCGGAAAAGAAGATGAATCATCAGAAGAAGATAATTCATCAGAAGAAGTTGAATCATCAGAAGAAGTTGAATCATCAGAAGAAGTTGAATCATCAGAAAAAGATAAATGGCTAAATTTTTTAGCTTTAGAGGGAAATGATCAAATAGAAGATGATAAAGAAAATGTAGAAATAAAATTTTTTTTTAGTTTTCCAGAACTTCTTTTAAAATTTTTGCAAAAAAATAAAACTTTTTACGACTATAATGACATGAAAAAAGATTTTATAGAGTATAGAATTCAAATATCAAATGAAAATATTCCTTTTTTTCAAAAATATTCTACTAATTATTTCAAAATTTTGACGCCAATTTTTGAAGTAGAATTTTGGGAAGATTTTTTAAAATTAGTTGAAGAAAGATCTTTATTTATAAATTATACAGAAAATAAAAGAATAGAATTTTTTAAAAAACTTAGACATGATGTTAATAATCCAAATGATTCTGACAATATTGATTGGGGGGAAAAAATTACTTACTTAGCTGATTTACCCAGTCCATCAGCGCCCCCGGTCGATGACAATATTGATTTGTCAAGTTTTTACTTAGATAAACTTTTTTATCCAGAATTACCTGTGATAGCCCCGAGCCCCAGCAGAACGGCGGGGTTTCCTAGAGCCCAGCCCCCGGTCGACGCAGGAATTCCGTACCCGGGTAAAAGCAAAAACTTTTATCCACAAAAAAACGAAAGCGATAGTCCATCAGATAACGAAAGCGATAAATTGGTAAAAATTAAAAAGTCCGGTAAAAGTTTAGCGGGGATAGGCAAAATGCTAAATATTTATGATCCCAGTGAGCCAAAAAATCGCAAAAAAAATAATGTAAAGCAGATGAACGATTACTTACTTTTTTTAATAGTGAAAGCAAACCGCAAGTTAGACGAAAGACTTAACGCAATGTTTAAGGTTTTGCAACAAATAGAACGAAAAAATTTTTTACAGCAATTAATTGAGTAGACACTAAATAAATTTAAAAGAGATGCGCGTAACTGATAATCAGTTAAAAAGAAAATAGAAAACTTTGTCAAATATAAAAGCGCAATGAGCGTTACAATAAAGCGTTTTAACCCAGCAGCGGCACTGGTAAACCGCGCATATCTCATCATTGGTAAAAAAGGAAGCGGCAAGTCAACCGTGATGTTTACACTGCTGAGTGAGCTTTGTAACCGAATAGATTACGCCACCGCGATGTGTGGTACGCGAGATGGCATCGAGAAGCTTAACCGGGTATTGCCAAGCGAAGTCATTTACACCGAGTTTAACCAAGCCGCGTTTAGTCGAATCGTGAATACACTAAACATAATCAGCCGCAAACCGGGCTACGAAAAAATAACAGCAGTTGTTCTGGACGATCTTGCCTATGGCAAAGGCGCCTTCAAAAGCGACGAAATGCGCATGGCACTAATGAACGGCCGCTGGCTTGGTCTGATGTTGATCCTGACGCAGCAATACTTGATGGACATAGGGCCCGATTTGCGTGGTAATTTTGACTACATTTTTGCAATGGCCGAGACGGCAAAAAAAACACGGCAAAAACTCTATGACCTGTACTTTGGGGTTTTTAATAGTTTCAACGACTTTGACCGGGTTTTTACCCAGGTAACTTCAAAGAAAGGCCGAGCGCTGGTACTCGACACTACATCTTCCAGTAACAATGTCCAGGACCGGGTCTTTTACTACGATGGCAACGTCCAGTGCACGGACTTTGTTTTAGGGAAAAACAGGTTCCGCAGCAATTTGATTCGCGAGCTTAGTCGCGGTCCGGGAAATCGACAGTTAAGAGACAGTGAGGACTGTAATGAAAAGTTAGTTTTGTGATTATTCAAAAATTACCCGGGACTGTGTGAAACCAAAATAACTATTTAATACACGTTGCGCCATTTTTATATATTAAAATTTTAGTAAACAATGTGTTTTTAAAAAAACAAACACATTTTTTTTAGAATATTTAAATAAATAAACAAAGTTGCGTTTTGTTTTTTTGTTTATAAAATTTGAAAAACGAAATGCCGTTGCGTTTTAATTAAACTTTTATTAAAAATTGTGTTTTTTTAAAAAAACAAACACATTTTTTTACGATATAAAAATAAAAAAACGAAATGCCATTTCGTATTTTAGTAATATTTTATAAACATAAAAAAACGAAATGCCGTTGCGTTTTTAATTAAACTTTTATTAAAAATTGTGTTTTTTTAAAAAAACAAACACATTTTTTTAGAATATTTAAATAAATAAACAAAATTGCGTTTTGTTTTTTTGTTTATAAAATTTGAAAAACGAAATGCCGTTGCGTTTTTAAGTAAACTTTTATTAAAAATTGTGTTTTTTTAAAAAAAACAAACACATTTTTTTAGAATATTTAAATAAATAAACAAAATTGCGTTTTGTTTTTTTGTTTATAAAATTTGAAAAACGAAATGCCGTTGCGTTTTTAATTAAACTTTTATTAAAAATTGTGTTTTTTTAAAAAAAACAAACACATTTTTTTACGATATAAAAATAAAAAAACGAAATGCCATTTCGTATTTTAGTAATATTTTATAAAATTAAAAAAACGAAATGCCGTTGCGTTTTTAATTAAACTTTTATTAAAAATTGTGTTTTTTTAAAAAAACAAACACATTTTTTTACAATATAAAAATAAAAAAACGAAATGCCATTTCGTATTTTAGTAATATTTTATAAACATAAAAAAACGAAAGGCTGTTGCGTTTTTTATTAAAAATTTATAAACATAAAAAAACGAAATGCTGTTGCGTTTTTTATTAAAAATTTATAAACATAAAAAAACGAAATGGCGTTTTGTTTTTTTGTTAATAAAATTTAAAAAAGCTTAAAAAATTGAAATAACGTTTTAATTTAAAATAAAATTTTAAAGAAATTATTATACCAATAAAATATTGTAATACAGATATTTTTTATTAAAAACTTAGTCCTGTGCCACGCGGTGCAGCTTGAGCAAGTTTTTGGTAAGAAAGTTATTTAGGGCCGATGAGTAGTCCTTCAATTCTATTTCGATGGTTCCGCGGTAGGTTTTAAATTCGTCCGAGTTTCCAAAACGGCTTTTTTCCACGTCAAAGAGTCGCTCTAAAAGCACCTGGCCACGTCCAGCCCGGGTGCATGCGAGCTGCACCATTCTTATATTGTCTGAAATGTTTTTTGAATCCGACTCCCGGCTGCTAATTTCAACTGCGGCCGAGATCTGGTTCATGATTGACGTAATTGATGTAACTATTTCTCGACCCTGTGGACTACAAAGAGATGCTAATTTTTCCAAAGTACTGCGCAGATTAGGCGAAACTTCCTTACCGACAAACAATGAGCTGTCGGCGCTTAACGAGTCTGTTTCCAATTCTGACGATGCGCAGCTTTGCCTGTAGCCAAACACTGTGCCCAGTACTCCACCCACCGCTGCGCCAAGAGCTCCAAATTTTAACATGCTTCTCTTTTATCTAAATAAAAATTCAATACTATTATGCATTATTCAGACACACGAAAAAAAAGCGTTTAATTTATTGTGTTGAATCGAGAATTTCAATAAGTGGCGTGTACTCCTGGGCATCGGTGTCCGTGGCGTCGATATCTTTTCTTGAATTGGCCCGGGCAATAAGCACAGTGAAGCCCCGGATCTCCATTCCCTCGGACGAAACCGAAATAACCTGGTGAACACCCCAAAGACCCTCCTCGGTTTCCTGAAATGGACTCTTTATTTGCAGCACCGTTCCGGCGGAAACTGGGCTTTGTTCGCCCTCGCTTGTAGTGCTCAGCATAAGAGAGTCTTCCAAAAACCGCACATCCAGTGTTCCAAAACCTTGCATGTTGACTTCGTCGCGCACCGTTTGGATTTCCTCTGTTAGCGAAGCGATACTACCACGCAATTGGGTAATTTCAGTAGCTTGTTCCTGTAAAATTTTTTCCATCAAATAAAAGCTGTCGCGCAGCTCGGTGATTTCCTTGTTTGCCTCGAAGCGAACCAAGCCTTTTGCTGGCTCGGTCGGTCGGGCAGTCGGAATGATGCGTTTTGCTACAGAAGAGTCTTGGGAAGCCAACAACGGTGGCGTTTTCTGAAAATTCATTGGCAGAGAGCGCGACATAGACTCCATGGCGTCAGGTTGTCGCTGGGAGCGTTGGAAAAGGACTTCGCGAGGCTCTGTTTTGACATCCACCGCCCTGGCTGGTTTTGGCGCATAGTAGATTGAATTAAATTTTTGGACGGGAACCTTCTTAGCAAAGCCCAACATTTGATTAGTTTTTTTAACTGGGTCTGGAATAAAACACTCCAATGGCCGTTTGAACGCATCTTAATTTTGCCCAAAAAAATTGTCAAAAATAAATGTCAAGCCAATTGCAGCTTCGGAACAAATCGCAGCTTCTGAACAAATCGCAGCTTCTGAACGAAGCGCAGCTTCTGAACGAAGCGCAGCTTCTGAACGAAGCGCAGCTTCTGAACGAAGCGGCCAAAGACCCTGTCGACTGCATTCAAGATGGCGACATTATTTATCTCAAGATAAAACAGGGTTACAATTTTCTGTACATTTCGCGGGCCCAGCAAGTTTATTCCCGGCACAATCGCTGGAATTCGGCCTCGGTGCAAAAAAATTTTACCGAAACTAATCTTTCAAGCTTTAGGCCCCATCTCATTCCCCCGCACTACTATGCATCGTCTCTGAAACTGAACGAGGCCGCTGACAAAGGGCCCATAACCACAGAAATTGGCTCTATCGAGCTGGATGTTTTCCAAAAGCCATCTCTTAGTGCCAACAAAGACGACCGGGTTCCTTTTCTACTGGAGCGACTGCTTGGCCCGGGAACGTTGCTTATCGGCCAGCAGTTTCGTCTTCTTTCACTGGAGCCTTCGCTGTCTATGTCGCGGCGCTACATTACTCCAGTGAATCGGGAAGATGACCTTTCGTACGGCGACACGACCAATGAAATTGCGTACGCCAACACAACAGAAAGTGCTTACTCCACAATCTGGTGGATACCGCCCTCGGCCCAAGGCGGGCCCCATCAGTGGCGCGAGGGGATGCCAATTACAAATGATGAGACATACTCTGTCTTTCAAGTGACGCGCCAGAGTGTGTTGGGAATTTTGCGCGGCAATCTATGTACCAAAACTCCGGAAGTTGATCAGAATGATGTGTGGCAATTTGAAAAAATCAACGTGCGTAAATCAACGGCGGTCTAGCGCGGCTGGTCAAAAAATGTATAAATATAAGTAAAATATAATAAAAAAAAGAAGATGCAGAGTCGCGTAGTTAATCTATCCGAAAATGACCTCAAGGCAGCTGAGGAGAACACTGACAAGCAGAAAGTCTACTACACGTATGTGAACGACACCGTGGAAAAAAACATGCCGCCCGAACAGGTTTTGGCCATTTTGCTACAGTTGCGTGCCCGCTACGAGGAGGAATTGCGCCACGACAAAAGCTTTTCAGTAGCTACGCTGAAAGATAAGGTGCGAAGCGAAAGTAAAACCCTGGACCGGTTTGCCCAGGAGCACCCGCGGATGTTTGACACGGTGCTGTCGCGGTACTCCACGGCGCGCGACATTGAGATGATGCACACAATGGTGCAGTTCCGGGCGGCCGTGGACTCTGGAAAAATTCCGGAGAGTCACGCGAAAGCGGCGCTCAATGAGTTGCTACTGAAGCACAATTCCCGGGCACCGAATACGGACCGGGAAAAAATGGCCGACGAGCGCATTGAGCGAAAAGTTGCCGAAGGTAGTTTTCTTGGGTTTGATCCGGAGTCGATACCCGAGCTGAAACGCACTGCCGCGGCGATGGGCCATTGAAGTCGCTATGGGCCATAGAATTTTATAATAGATTATTAGTTATAATAAATTATTAGGTTTGTTTGAAAAAAATGGCAAGTTAAAGTCCCGAAGATAGACACAGTCATAGCTACCCGTGTAAACAGAAAATTTATCTGATTTGACTAGAGAACTTTCCGCCCGGTTTTCAATTACAAAGCCAAGATTTTTAAAAAAAAGCTCGTAATTGTTTAAATGGTATTTTCCTGCTAAAATAATTACATTTTTTGCTGGTTTAAGCGACCTTTTAAATTTGACCGTTTTGTATGTGCGGAAAATCCTGGCCAAAAGGTAAACATCCATGTACTTAGAGAGCAGGCTTCCGGTAATTGCCCGGTGAATTTCTCTTAGTCTAGGCGCGTAGCAAATAATTTTTTCCACTAAGGTTTCTTTTGCACACTGGCTCAAAATGGCCAACTCGTTGAGAATGGGCAGAGCAGCTACAATGAGTTGAAAAATAGGGCGATTCTGACTAGTGTCGTGCAAAATGTTGCGCAATTTTTCCCTAATAAGTTCCGGGGCATTGTCAATCTGTTTTGTTATTTTATAGAAGTCCGCACTTTCCATAAATTCAATGTTATGCTGAAGAATTTCCAACATGGAAATTCCATTTTCGCTGTAGTGGGCACGATAGGATTCAAGATTTTTGAAGCTGCCGTTCCCCAATTGTTCTTTAAAATTTTCAAGCGACCTAGCAACAGTTTCTTTGTCTTCACTGTGCTGGAAAATCGGCTCGGTGACAAAATTAACCAAATGTAGCAAAATGTGGTGTACGTGATACAAAAAAGAATTTTGAGGAAAAGCGAGATGGCGCATGTCGGTGTAATGGGCACGTAGTTTTTCATAATTGCAAAGGGACTTGTCTTTGCCTAGACAGTGGTACAGTTTTCGACTCAATGAAACAATAAAATTTGTCCCAAAATTGTTTTCAATTCCATAAGGATCTATTTCAAGGAAAAGGTCGATTGTCTTTGCGGGGGACGTCTTGATCTGATCAATGAGAAACTCATCAAGAGCAACGGGATTTGGCTTAGTGCAGGCATTGTCGAGAGTGTGAGTGTCTCCAACCATATAAAGCACCATTTTTGAGAATTCTGGGGGGGTCTTGTCGCTGGCTATAAATTTGGTAATGTCTGTGGCGCCGTACACAAGGCGTCTTTTTAACGGTAAAATATTTTCTGCACTTAATTCAATATTTGGATAAGGATTGGGATACATTTTAATAATATATTTAAAATTTTATTGCACTGCACTACAAAAGCGATGCAAGAAAACCGACCCGCCCCGACTCTCGACAAAAAATCTTGCCATGCTTGTCGGAATTTCTTCAAAGATGTGGCAAATGAAATAGTCAAATGCCGCCTCAAGCGCAACAAAAGTTCCAGTGATTTCCAAAAGTAGTTCCTCGGATCTGGCAACACCGGGGACGGGCGCTCTTGCATCGTGGTCCACTGCAAGCTTTGCTGACGACGTCTCGCAAACCCGGAGAAATTCAAGAAGAGTTTCGCAATCAAGCCGCGAAAAAGCGAAATTGATGAAAGCCAGGCCCGAGAGACAGCCAAGTGATGGAATGTTCCGGGCGAATCGCGACTCCCGGACATCGATGCGCTGCAGTGTCCGGCACTGGGAAAGTGGCAGCGCGTCGTCGATGAGCGTGCCACGCAAACTCAGTGTCTGAAGAGCGGGAAGGGTAGCAATGGGTCCAATGCTGGTTATAAAATTAAAGTCGAGTTTTAGGTCGGTGAGCAGCGGGAAACAGTTGCCTCGCATAAAATCCAAATTTTCTAGGCTACAGTAGGAAAGATTGAGGCTGGTGAGCGTGGAAAAATTCCAAAAAAATCCATAAGGAAGACGCAGCGTCTCGCAAAACTTTAAATTGAGACTGGATATTTTAGCGGCAGTCTCTGGCGAAAAGAGACTGAGCTCGAATAGTTCCACCGGATAAAATTTGTTTGAAATGGCGAGACACTGCAGCAAAGGCAAGTTGACAAGCCCGCTGTTTTCCGAGATGTGCGAGTCTCGTAAATCAATCCAAGTAAGGGCCCGGCAAGGGGCAATGATCGCGCTTTGCGAAAAATTTGTGGCGCGTAAATTAAGCCTCTGTAGACGGGTGCAGTGCGAGAGTGCCGAAAAGTTTTCGATGTTTCGGCAATTGTTTAGGTCAAGATTGACAAGAGACGGCAATTGGGCGAGTGCGTCGATGACCCGCCAGCGACACCGGGGAGTCTGGAGACTGGTTAAATTTTTTAGCGGGAGTAAAAACGACATGTCGTTGAATTCAACGATGAATTCCAGGGCGAGTGACCTTAATGTCCGGGGAAACGACGGAGCAGGACTTTCAGAGTCCCGGTAGATGCTATACCCCCACTTGAAATTGCAGCGCAGCTCGTCAAGACTCTCGAACCGGCACAGGCTGGACAGAGCCGAGCGCTGACTCTGGCGTGCGTAAAACCCAAAGGTGTCGTAAAAGTAAGCATCGAGCGAGCGGATGTTTTTAAGAAAAATGGCACCGGGCGTAAAGTAGTCAGTAAGCGAAACGGAAAAATTTCGACCAGAAAAAAAATGCGGCGAGTCAGCAATGTGGCGAAAGGCCTTGCAGGACGATGTGAGGGAAATTAGCTCGCGATTTTGGAGAAACGAACAGATAAGCCACAGGATATCGGGCGGCATCGTCAAAAGCGATTCGGCAGTTATGCAGCGTTTCAAGGGCTGAAGCCGAAAGTCCATTGTCAGCGGTTGGCGCTGCTTTACTAAAAATTTTTTATAAATTTTTTTTGTTTTTTTCTGTGCGCGAAAATTTGTAAGCTTCTCCCAGTGCGTTTGGCGGGTCTCTGTACGCGAATTTTAGTTTTTTTTAGCGTCCATAAGAAAAAGAAACCAAACAACCCAAAAACAAAATGGCAAGCCTCGCTGAACAATTGATTACTGCCCTGACCAATTCTGGAGCTCCCCGGATGTGCATTACGACACCTGGTTCCAACGTCCAAGGAAACTTCCAGCCTCCTCTGCAATTAACCATTGAACTGCTTAATCACGATGGAACTCAATTTACTCTGGTGCCCCAGGGCGATGCCCACGCCGGCCAGAAGCGTGGTGCGGACTCCGAGGCCGATGCGCCCGAAGCCAAGCGTGGCAAAAAAACGCCCAAGGCAAAGCGTGTGAAAACCAAGGTTGTTGACATTGTGGCAACCCTGCAAAAGTACTCGGAGCGCATCAGTGCACTGGATGCCAGCGAATTGAAGGAGTTTTCTGGCGCTTACCTTACCGACTACAAGCTGCATCTCTCCTCTCCCGACGACAGTCCCCCGACTAGCCATGTCTACACTCTCGGTAAAATCGCCGAGGACAAGGGCCACAAGCCCCGGGGCTATGTGAGTGCCAACAAGAAAGAGGGCAAGTACGTCGAGGCGCTTCCGGATGGCCAATTGCGTCGCGAAGAGGGCGGCGATGCCGAGCTTGTCTATGTCGGCGACAAGAACCAGTTTACCAACCAGCCTGCAAGCAAGTGGGCCCTTTTGCGCGATGACAAGGTTTTTGTCAGCGTTTCCAAGGCGGAGTAGAATTCCAGTAATAAAAACGTTTCTTTTTAAAAATTAATTTCGGTTTGTCGCATTGACATTTTTTACAAAAAGTTGTACATATTATCAATCAAGCATAAATATTTATCACAGTAATATTTCAATTTCAGAAATTTTATTAATTTAAATCATTTGCAGAATTCTTTAAAAATACCGCGGAATCGTCCGAGCTTGTGGCGACATCCACTAATTCATCAGGCCTTTGTCCGGGTCGACCGCGCTTTTATTAGGGGAAAACGCGCCGATGTTTGTTTTCCAAATTAAGAGGGACTATTGTACCCAGTGGGACTATCGTACCCAATGGGACTATTGTACCCAGTGGGACTATCGTACCCAGTGGGAGAGCGACTGTGGTTTCTGGAAGACACTGGGTTGTAACTTCTTTCGTTCGACGGCGACAGTGAGCGATCCGCCGATTTACTATTGTCAAATTGTCGCAGGTTGCCCAGTACTTTTTTAAAGCGATTAATTTTTACAGGGGCCATTAGTAAAGTTTGTTCATTTCGCCTTAAGGCAGGTCCATTATTGTATTCCGATAATTTCTTTTTTAAATGATATGGCGTGGAAATATTGAGTTTAATAGTATTGTCGGTATACAAATTCCTCAGGATATTTGTTGTCATGACAAGCAGCTCTTCAAAATATCTGTTCTGATTATCTGAATCTAAATTTTTAAAGTATTTGTTTTCATACTTTCCAAAAGTCATACTGTCGACCAGCAGAGAAGCCATCCTAATCATATGCTGTTTTTTTTTCAACTCAATTTCCATCTCTGTCTCCTGGTTACTGTCCGGTCCTTCATTAAGTTCACTGCGGGCTATTCCGTAATCTATTATAATTGGTTCACCACGTAGCCCTACCATTACATTGGCACCCTTTAAGTCACGCTGATAAATTCCATTATCCATAAGAAATTTATATTTTTCAAGAGCTATTTCCAATTGATTCGGTGAGCAACGAACATCGGCCAGACTCCTTGCTTTGCCATCATCCCCAACAATTTCATCCATCACAATAAATGACGTTTTGGGCAGTGATTTGCATTTTCCCGCTGTTATCACACGTGCCCCAATACCAAGCTGAGCGGCTTTTTCGGTAAAATGTAATTCATCTTCGTGGAGGTCGTACACTTTCATCAAATACAATTTTGACGGATCCTCCTTGTCTTGAACAGGGTAAATTCCCTCTTCCGACGTCTCGGGTTGGTTGATAAATCTGTACCTTTCGTGCTCACAACCACTCATTAATTTTTTTAACATAAATTTTTTTAAAAAAATTTTTTTTTGTGTATTATTTATTTTTTATTTTTTTCTAAAAATTAGCTGTATAGGCACTTGACACTACTAGCAAGGCTTTTGTTGTCGATAACTATGAAAAGCCCGCCTCTTGGTCCCTGGGAAGCCGTGGAATGATTGTTTCCGCCCACGATTACTTTTGAACCACAGAGCCCAATTTTAGAATGATTTGAATGGAATGAATCAAACTTCATGTTACCACAGCCAGTGTTTAAAATAGAGTCCCGGTCAGCAAGGTTATTTATATCTCGAACCCCATTAATTGAATTTTTGCTTTGTCCATTTCCAAGCGGACAGGCCGGGGAACAAAATGACATTACATCAATGCCGCCATTGGAACATTGAAGATTATTTAAAGCACCCCAAACGTCGTCGCCGCGATTACCTTTTGGTTTTGCAATGATAGTCAATCCTCCAACTATTTTTGTCAAATAGTCCGAAGAACAACTTCCTGACCTTACACACGGCGAGTAGCCGCTTATACTTCCGGACAATAAACAAACATTTGCCTGATTCATCAGGGCAACAATACTTAAAATGTCTTGCTTGTTATTAAGCTTTACAAGTAAAACGTGCTGAGCCAAATTGGTTTGAATGCCAGTGTTGTTTGACGTCGATGCTAAAAATCCCTGTTCAAAAAGTCCCCAGTCGGGGCACGACGACTGACAGTAAATTCCCTCCTTGTCATTGTACGCGATACCGCCCTTGTCATGAGCCCATCCGCCAGCCCCGTCGCAGCTACCACCACCTTGGTCATTCCAAGTCATGTACGAGTTTGCTTTGCATAGCAAATAAAATTGATAAGCAGGATTTCTTTTATCTTCTGCATCAATTGGGAAACTATCGACCAGCAAAAGTCCAGGGTTTTCATTATCGGCATACAAAAATTTGCACGAGTACTTGTTTCCACTACTGGTACAGTTATTTCCACCCGAACCCAATTTGATCATTAAAATCCAACTTTTTGCCAAGCCGTCCATACCGTTAACATTCATTATACCGCCAGGTGCTGGACCCGGGCTGGGATCCGGGCTAGGACCTGGGCTTGGATCCGGACTAGGACCCGGGCTGGGATCCGGACCAGGGCCATCGCCACCGGAGGACTCGCATGCGCCGCTGTCGTTGTTCCAAGCGCATCCTAGTTTTGATTTATTACAACCGCTTTTACTTACGTATTCGTCGCACGATGTGTTTACCAAGCTTCTGCTTATGTTAGTTTCACCCAAAACATTTTTTACACTAGTGGCACACTTTTTAAAAAACGCACAGTAAATTAACAACCCGAGTATTATTAGCAGTAACGCAATAATTACAACGTGATTTGTTGGTGAATCCATTTTTATACATAAAAAAAAATTTAAAATACATTTTAAAAAAATTTCAAGTATAAAAAATGGATTATATTACCAGTCACAAAATGCCAATCTTAAATTTTTTTCTAATATTATTGGCAACAGTGCTGGTTATTTTTATAATTCGCCAGCTAAAATCACCCTGCGAGACACCAACAAAGCCCATTGGTCCAATCGATCCGCAAAAACGATTTGTAATTGAAAATAATGTAAAATACCCAATCATCCACTACTTATCAGTACTATATCCCCTGGTTACCTACCCCATTTGGAACAAAATGGCCGACAAAGATCTTATTGCTTTTTATCTTAATTTAAATTGGTTTTATTTTCCGTTAGTTTATCCTCTGCCCAGTGCCTGGTACGACTATTCACAACAAATCGGCACGTGGGCAAATGGCCTGCGGATATCTCCTTTGTCCAAATTTCTTTACTGGCCAAGCCTTGGGTTTGATTTGGGCGAGTATGGAATTGCCCTCAGTGGAAATCTTCGCGGACTCAACGCCTTTGGTTGCTCCGTTTTTGGGGGCAAAAGCACGTGGCACAGCGAGTGGAACAAACAAGACCATGGAAAAACATATCAAAATCTTAGCTTCATTCGGCCCTGGAGCGCCCAGCGGTACGGGGTTCCCAACTATAGCTACATCGAGACCCAAACATACGTTTGCGAAGAGATCGGGCGCGCCTCTCTCAGTGCCCCGGATTGTAGCAACGTTCCTCCAATTCCGGAAGAGTTGCTGCAGCGTTACTGCGCGAAAAACGCGTGTACCAAAAAGATACCCGAGGTTACGGAGTGTGATGATACCATGTACTGGTGTCCGGGGAAGCCAGTGCCGGGTCTACATAACAAACCACTGGCAAACTTACCTGCCTCTAAAAATTCGTCGCGCACTCGCGAAAATTTTGCAAACGCATACGCAACATACAAGAATAACAATTCTACTCCAAAAGCCAAACCAAGCCAGGCAGTGTGCGTGGCGCCGCCGAGCGTCGATTGCTTAATACAGACTACCGACTGGTCCAAGCCTAGCGATTCGTGCAAAAATCCAGACGGAACAACCTGGACTCCAGATATGTGTAAGCCCGGAACATTGTCATATAAGGATGATACTGTAACAACGTGTTTTGATTTTGAAACCGGTTTTGAAGGAAAAAATAGCAGGGGACAACCGATTTGCCAAAATGGCTCCGGAACGGGTTACTGTTCTTTAGAGACAACAAAATTTGTCGGGGGAAATGTGTGTGTTGTGCCGCTTTCGCTGTGGAACTATGCGGACGAAAGCAGCGGGAAGAGTTTTGGAATTAACGGAGTGCAATGGCAAGATTATTTAAAGTCCAAGGAAAAAAGTCTTGGTTACGGATATGCAAAGAAGAAAAACGTAAAACTTTTATTCTCCGAAATAATTAGAACTAGCCAGCCCTTTTTAGTAAAAAACAAAAGTCTAAAGTTTGGTTCAAACTGCGCCAAATTAGCCGCCAACTCATCCTGTGTAATTAAAACAAAACCAACCGACAATTCTGTTATCACTCCAAACGGTGGCCTAGTGACTCCACAAAAGTTTATGGCATATTGGATGAAAGGCTATGGAAAATTTTGCAATATGGGCAAAACCGGCGTATACTACAGCTTTGTCCACTTTCTTCTTACTTGTCCTAAAGTTTTTACAGCGGACGGCCCGGCCGGTGACGCCGTTGCCGGTGCATCGGCCCGGTCAAATCCAATTGCAATACTGGCTGCTCAGGGAAACATGCAGTACACAAGCCAGCTAACCGCGCTCGCGTCCGGAGAGTACCGCGATCCCAGGAAAACAATACAAGGGTTTGTCACTCTTTTCCGAAAAGGAAAAAACAATGGGCTTTTTGAAGAGCTTCCTGGCGGAGAGCCAATTCCAAATACTATACCATTTAAAACAGAAAATGTAAACGGTAAACTAAACCCACTGGACGACGACTTTTTAAAGGAAGTTGACGGACTTACTGTGGCATACTACTACCCCACTCCAGTGACGAATCCCAATTACGGAAAGTCAGTATCGCTAACACCGTACAAAGCCCTTATTCTTTTTATGGCTTTTAATTTGAACGGCGACTCTGGGTCCGATTGCCCGGGCGATCTTTTGGATCCAAAGAAAGCAGACTTTTGTGGTGTTGCAATAGGAAAGCAACCGATTGCTTCCCGAAGTTTGCCGTGGATTAATGGAAACGGCCTATATCCATTTGGACTTTACTTTCCCGGCTCCAATATTGGCTCTACGTGCTACGCATTTGCCTACAATTTTGGCTGGGACTCTCTTCAGCTCACTCAGATGCCAACCGGGGCCGGACGAACCCAGTACTGTACAACCAGCATTGCTGATTACGAATTGGTTTTTTTGCGATCCACGAAGGAAACCTGTCAAAAGTACTATTTTACGGTTGACATTTCCCAGGATATGAAAAACTACTCGGAAAAAGGCTACGTACAAGGTGCCGCAACGGGTGGCTCCTATGATGAAAACATCGCCCTTGACAAGAAAAAAGGTTTGTTAAAAAACATTGACGCTGTAGTAATGCCCCTCACCGAGCGTAACATGCGAGACGGTAGTAGTCCAAATTCATGGTTTTATCCGGAGGCTTCGGTTCCCGTTAAAGCCGTCGTAACTTGTCCATACGAAGATAAAATAGTTAGCCTTCTATAATTAGGCTAATTAAGCAATAAAATAAATTTTCTGGTTTTTTTGTAAATATGGTGTGACTTACTTTTTCTTTGCAAAAACATTGTCGATGTAAGGGCAGACGTGACTATATGGTACAGTATTTACCGCTTGGTTATTATTGAAGTATTTTAGAAGAAGCTCGTTTGGAAGCTTGCCCTTCCAATTGTCGGGTACGTTGCGCTCGGTCAATGACATTTTCGAGGCATCCAACGGTATAGCATTAAGTTCTTCCGGACTGAGCTTATTTCCGTCCACAAAGCCCTTTTTTGTGTAATTTTCCAGATCCGCAACTGGATCGAGAGTTAAAAACATGTTTGAGCAGAGACGCGTCTTGTCCCATATGTACACTATTTCAAAATCCATCTCTGGGGAATTACAGTACTTTGCGGACCCGGAGCCAGTTGGCATCTGGGTAAACTGGGCTGAACGCCAACCCATGTAGTCAATTAGTTTTGCCACACAGGTGTCGGTCGATGCACCTTCGTAAAAAACCCCAAATGGCCAAGTTCCTGAGCCGTCGACGTCGCCCCGTTTAACGTGCGACATATTGACGTACGGCTTCTTCCGGGAAGAGCTCGTAGCTCCGTAAATGTGCATTGCCTGTTGTAAGTAGACCGCTTGCAGTGGCGTGTAGTTTAGTACCTGCATGTACTGTGGATTTTCAATGTTAAGATCCGGGTCATAGTATTTTGTTACGGTGTACTTGTCCACGGCCTTTAAATTGTCGTCGTCCAGTGGATTAATGAGCCCATTTACGTTTTCACACGGATACTTCATTTTGTTTTGCACAACCTCTCCCTCCTTTGGTGTATACTTGTACTCACCGGGCTTGTCGCGCAGCGTTGTGCAGTATCCTTCAAGATACTTTCGAAAGTCTTTTAATTTTCCATTGCCGACCAGCGTGGTTAGCTGAGTAATCATTGTGCTGCTACCGCCGTTCAAAGTCCGGGCTTGTAAAAGTTGTGGGAATGACCAGCGGAGAAATTTCTTTCCATCAACCGATTTTTTCGGGCTTGTTAGCATAAGATGAACATAGTTGAAATAAATTCCTGTTTTTTCCATATTCAAAAACTTTCCATATCCTTTGCACCAGTAAAACATCGTACTTGGGTTAACCTTAGCGTCTTTGCGACCCGCTGGGTTTGACTTATCAGCTTGCAATACAGGCACCGTTTTCATTAACAGGTGGGATTTCAAAAACTCCCCGGCACTAGTACCACCACTGGAGTACGCTTCAAGTGCACTAACCCAAGACTTATCATCTATCATCCAGTCGCAGCCGCTCGTTACATCACAGTTCTCGTAGCCACAGGGGGTTTCGCAGAAATTTGAAGACACTGATTTTTTGCCCGCAATTTTAGTCATAACCGCAGAACATTTTGCCGGGAATGGACACGCGTCGTCACTTGCTACTGATTTTTCATAGTCCCAGCAGCAAGACTGGGCAACCCCATAATCCGTTCTTATCTTACACCCAGGATTTTGGTGATCCGGGGTATCGCAGCTCGATGTTTGCTTTGGGAAAGTGCAATTGACATCACCGGTTGCATTGAAAGCATTACCCCGGAAAGCATCAGCGTGGAAAGCATTGGCCCCGGAAGAATCACCCTCCAAGATGTTTACATAGTTTTCCACCATTTTTGGAGCGTCGTTTGTTTGGTTTATTCCGCGTTTCTGGTTATTCAAGAACTCATCCCAAGTTGGTGGCTTATTGAAGCACTCCTTTTGTAAACTATAGTCGATTTTACTGTTGGGATCTTTGTTATGCTTGTCAACGCTGTCGAAATAATCTTTGTTTTTATTTGGATCCAGGCCTGCCGTCAGTAACTGCTTCCCAAGACCTTCGCAAACAAAGGCCACGCACTCAATGTACCCGTTGGACGGGCAACCATCTCGCATATCATACGGTTTAATAAATGCTGCGTACTGATACGATCTGCCGCCATCGGCACCCGTGACCTTACCAGTGACTGGATCTTTGGTTGCCTTTCCAAACTCTGATGTTGTGCATTCTCCTCCGAACACTGTGCAGGTAAATGTATCGGTTCCAGTGGGTGGATTTCCACAATCTGCTCCATCGGCCATAAACCATTGGCACGACGCATCTTGAAATGGGCCTTTCAAAGGTCCTTGTCTGGTTTCCGGTATTTTGCGCAACATCGGCAAATAGTACCACATTAAGTTGTCATAAAAATTTAAAACAGCAGTTGGCAACAATGACGCGAAGTTACCGCTCTGTGGGTAAAGCGCCATCAAGTAGGCCAGAATTTGTTTTGAATCGTCGGTTTGCTGTACTTTTGGCAATAAAATATGTTTTGGATTATTTTGCAGTGGGTCAATTGGTGCCCGGGGCTTGTCTGGGTTTACCGGAGGGTTTGGTGGGTTTATCGGAGGCAAAGGCTTGACTGGGTGTTTATCGTCTGTCTTTTGGCTTGAATTGTCAAAGAAAATCAGGTTAATTGTCATTGCCACAATTAGAATGGACAACACGGTGACAATATTAACAAAAACAACATTGGACAACATCTTTTTATAAATTTAAAAAAAATTTTTAATATATATAAAAATGAATTCAACCTTGAAAATTTTAATTATTATTATTTTATTATTAATGGTATCAACTTTATTTTATATAACTTTTATTTCAGACAACGTAAAATCACTCATGTATTCTTGTAAAAATGGAAAATGCACCGTGGATCCCAATGGAAAATACACTGACTCTATCTGCAAAAATGAATGCACGGTAACCCCAGCTCCGGGACCAGGCCCGGGACCAGGCCACGGACCATTGCCGGTCGACAATAAGTTTACTCAAATGGCGCTAACCGCGAGTCCTGGCACGGGAATTATTGACTATTTTCCGTATTTCACGACGGACTTGAACATGGATTGGAACACGGAGGGCAAAAAACTTTGGCCAAAAGATACAGTCCCAAATACATTTGTTTCACAACAAAGTCCTATTCCAAAAAATACGGTCTACCGCGACCTAATAATTGCATCTTTTAAAAATCGAAGTGTACTGCCCTGCAAGGACGCAGAACGATCAAAACTACTCAGTTACTTGCTTGGGGTTTACTACTCAATGGACGAAACAAACCTCCAAAAACTAACAACAGACGAACTCAAAGCTTTTTACCGGTCTCTTGTGTTTTACTACATAACCACTCTGGAAACGCAGCCTGATGCGGGTTGGTACGGTCCTTTTTGGAAAAATAGGATTCTGGACGTGGGACCACTGCACGATAAAATAGCGGGCAAAACGGCTTACAGCGTGTACAAGAACGAGTCTTTTTTATTCGACAATAAAATGACTAATTCCATTCCATCAACTTGTAACGGATACCAGAAAACAAACGACAAATGTCCAAACCACAGCAGCTTTTTTGGAGATAGATTTTTTTCCGAAATGTGTCAGGGCACATTACGCAGGGGCATGCGCAATAGTCCCCAGGTTTTGGCGGAAAATCCCCCATGGGCAAAAAACGGTATTGCGAATCCCCGGTACGGCGTCGGCGGCTTTCCATCGGACTGCTACGTCGAGTGCCTGGTATTTCCAATAGATGACTATGGCCCGGGCGGCTGGGCTGCTGGATGCGACTCCACTAAAGCGATTTGTGACTTAAACCCGCCAAAACCGCCGCCGTCGCCAGTTGAATCGTACGGCGCCGGAAAGTACCCGGAACCGAGGTATCAGCCTTCTGCGAATTCAAGAAAAGCCGGCGGAAACCCAATTTGTGGTCTCAAGGCCCAATGGTTTTATTTTGCACAGGGCCTTGGCCAATTTTGGAACATTGGCACTACAGCCTACTGCTTCAGCTATATCGACATGTTTCTCAACTGTCCCATGGGAAAAATAACAAAAAACCAAGTCGGTTGGAGCAGCAACAGGTTTGGGCCCTGTACGGATACTACCAAATTCCCCCCCGGTTCCGGCACCCTCGGGTACGACATCAGTAACCCAACCATCCCTACCGAACACGACTATAACGACCAGGTCTACAGTATGCTCCTCATCCTAGAGTACCTTTCGCGCACAGACATTCCGGGGACGTGCAAGGACGCGACATGTCACAACGGCCTACGGGACCCACGGACCGGAATGATCGGACTGGGCTACTGTGCGACAATTCCTGCCGCAGATGGAAAGCCAGCAACTTGTCCTTGTGTCGGCAATTCAGACCAAGCCACGTGCTTGAATGCCAAGACTGGTGGATGTCCTCCAAATCAGCCCGTAACTGCCCGGATGGACGCCACCTGCGAACAAGTCGCGGCACTGATGGGACTAAAAAAAGGTACTTATTGGAAGCCGTACACCATTCCAAATTATAAAGCACCGGGCGGAAGACTCAATTCGGCGCCCGGTGTTGACGGTGGTGCACTTAATTCGCACGGCGGTTATGATCCAACCGCTGCGTGGGCAAAGGTTCGTGTAAAAAATGTTTCAAAATCAAATTTTCCCAAACGGTCAAGATCGGACTACGGCTATTCGGTAGACAATAGAGAATATTCTGTCGGTTGGATCAACGGACACTTTTACGGGTTTCCCGTAGGAAAAACAATTGGAGCATCAACTCCCAACCCATATCCAGAAGGCATCCCAGGAACAGACAAAGACGGAAAAATAATTTATGGGAAACTAAACACTAGTTCCGATCCTTTGATTTACTATGATTACGAGGGCAAGGAACTCTATCGAACGTGGCACAAAAAAAGTTTGAGAATGGACGAACATACAGCCCTTTTGTTAGTCGCCGAATTTTATTCGTGTGGCGATACTGGCTTCGAAAACTTTAAAACAAATTGGCCGTTTGGAACCTACTTTGGCTACGGACAAGCCCTTGGTGGTCCAGGAAAGGCGGCATCGGGAACTCTTTCCTGCGAGCCTTACAGCTGCACCTCTGTTCAATTTACGTCGACCGCCACCGCATACGGCAGCGCAGTTCAGCCACCGTACGATTTCGAGATAATGTACATGCCACCAGTAGATTCAAAGAGCAATGCCTCTCAGTGCACCTGTTCGACCGCGGTAACCCTTGATCTTACCGCAGACTTTGGCACCGAAAATGCCGGACAAGATTTGAAAAAATATTTATGTATGAACAAGGGGTCAACTGGTGGCTTTGTTCCAGTAATCTCTCCGGCTGGTCAGTCCGCGGTTGCTTTCCAAGGCCAAAATATGAAAGTAACAAACTGGACCACTCTAGACGGAACTACCGGTACTTTTGACCCTAGTGTAAAAAACAAATTTGGAGTCGATTCAAATCCAGCTCCAAAATCTTTTTGTTCAATGTAATTTTTTTATTATTTTTTTTAATTATAGTGTAGTATGGAAAAACAATAATCTTAAACCAGCGGTTTGCTCGGAGTTATTATTAGTTATATTCTTCCCGGATCTTCCTTTGGCACTACAACACCACTTTAAAAAAATTTTTTTTTCTTTTTTTTTTTTATAAATAATAAAAAATGAGTTTCGGAAACGTTCCTAGAGATGCAAGCGTTTCTTCCCTCGCCAGTTTACGCTCTACTGCTACAAAAAGTTCCAACGGCTATTTTTCAG